>Ga0316209_1000300_pt1 | contig 96716 bp, 79 predicted proteins | sample 6monopyrite_MG_FD_204945 | JGI IMG/M metagenome (GOLD analysis project Ga0316209, IMG submission 204945) | Microbial mat bacterial communities from mineral coupon in-situ incubated in ocean water Damariscotta River, Maine, United States -... | ecosystem: Environmental > Aquatic > Marine >... | reverse complement strand
GAAAGTATGCAAAGAAATCAAGGCTGCATGAAAAAGTCTAAAAATCCGTTCCAATGCCTAAAATCCACCAAACTTCCAGCCGCACCAGCCTGCTCGGGCAATGGTGTATTTTTGTTGGCATTGGAACGGATTTTCTTAACGCCATTTTCATGAGGCCGATCCATACCACTAATGTGCACGGGTTTTTAGTACAATTGCCATTTTTGTGTGCACCTAAAATTAGCATTACGCTAAAAATCCACCCTTGGTAATATGGAGTTATAGATTTTCGCCTTGGTTTGAGTTTTTCAGCAGACCCTATCTAGTGAACATTAAATGAGCACTCAATAAACGTATCAAAGGAATAAGGAGAAAAACATGTGACAACAGAAACGCCAATTTCTTCAATCGCCTAAGTCTCCCCCGTCGAGATTCCTTCGCCCCAGTGTCCACTTCACATGCATTGCTCGGAATGACGCATTACTTTTACATCAATGAACAAAACCATCACCACCCTCTCCGAACTCAAAGCCTCTGGCTACCAGCCCAAGACGATCAAGGAAGAACTCCGCACCAACCTGATTGCCAAAATCCAGTCTGGCGAAAATGTCTTTGAAGGTATCCATGGTTTTGAAGACACGGTGATCCCAGATATTGAGCGAGCGATTCTTGCCAAGCACAACATCAACCTGCTCGGACTCAGAGGCCAGGCCAAAACGCGTATCGCTCGGATGATGACGAAGTTGCTGGATGCATACATTCCCGTAATTGACGGGTCGCCGCTCAACGATGATCCGCTCAATCCCATTTCTCGGTTTGCGAAAGATGTCCTTGCCGAACATGGTGATGATGCTCCGGTTGCTTGGATGCACCGGGACGATCGCTACACCGAAAAGCTAGCGACTCCAGATGTGACCATCGCCGACCTGATCGGAGATGTGGATCCAATCAAAGCAGCTTCGCTGAAATTGCCCTACAGCGACGAGCGAGTGATTCATTATGGCTTGATACCAAGATCGCATAGAGGGATTTTCGTGATAAATGAATTGCCCGATCTGCAAGCAAGAATTCAAGTTGCTCTTTTCAATGTGCTACAAGAAGCTGATATTCAAATTCGAGGATTCAAACTTCGTCTGCCACTAGATGTGCAGTTTGTGTTCACGGCCAATCCCGAAGATTACACCAATCGCGGAAGCATCATCACGCCGCTAAAGGATCGAATCGATAGCCAGATTATCACACACTATCCGAAGACTATCGAAATTGGAAAACAAATTACTGAGCAAGAAGCAGAGGTGGAGCCAGAGCAATCTTCAAAAATAGAAGTGTTTGATTTGGCCAAAGACCTGATAGAACAAATTGCCTTTGAGGCGCGAGATTCCGAATACGTGGACAAGAATAGCGGGGTGTCTGCCCGACTGACTATCTCAGCGTATGAAAATTTAGTGAGTGCTGCGGAGCGACGAATTTTGAAAAACAAGGAAGACAAAACGCACGTGCGCATTTCTGATTTTATCGGAATCATCCCGGCTATTACGGGCAAAGTAGAACTTGTGTATGAAGGGGAGCAAGAAGGCCCTGGCATTGTGGCCAATAGCCTTGTCGGCAAGGCGATTCGTACTTTGTTTGTGGACTATTTTCCTGATCCTGATGCCATTCGGAAATTGAAGGATCAACCAAACCCGTACCAGCCCATCGTTGATTGGTTCGGAAAAAGTAACATGGTGGATTTTTTGAATGATTTCTCTGTTAAAGACTATCAAACAGAATTGGAGTCGATTTCCGGACTGAGAAATTTGATTGAAAAATATCAGAAAAAAGCCTCCGAACCTTTCAAATTATATTTGATGGAATTTGCGCTTTATGCGCTCGTGGAGTTCAGCCTACTGAGCAAACATCCGCTGGAAAAAGGCATGCAGTTCAAGGATTTGCTGAGCAGTATGTTAGGCATGCCAGATGAGGACGATGAGGATGGTTTTCCGCCGATTGGGTAGATTTTACGTCACGGAGAAAAGTTTTTTACAGGAAAAGGTTTTTATTTGCCACATGAAAAAAGGTCTCTTAATAATATTGATAGGTTCGGCCATCTCAATGATTGGATGTAGCAAGTGTTACAAGTGTAGCAAGTCTTCTTCGTCCAGCTCCAGCACCGTGGGGGCTTGTCTTGAAACCCGTTCTGAGGCTCGTAGTTGGAAAAAAGATATGGAAAAAAATGGCTATGATTGTCGCATTGTTCCCGAGTCGTCTATAAACTAACATACTTGCGATCGCGTATCCTCTGCGGTTAAGAACCCTTCTTCTTCCAATACCTCACCAATCCCGCCACACTCATCCACGCCGGATTAGCTGCTTCGTATTGTTTGAGTCCTTCTTCAGAAACTCCATAAGAGCGAAGTTGCGCATTGGTATATTCCATAAACTGTGGCACCATGTCTTCTTTGGAAATTCCTTCGTCCATTTTCGCTTTGATCCATCCACCCCAATCGTTTAGCACATTCTTCAGATCTGTCATATGCTCTTTGACATTTATGCGTTCTGCAAAATGGGTGAGTGCCAACCTTTCTGGATTCCGTGAAAGTACCAAATCAATGGACGCCATCCAGTCTTCGAGGTTTATATCCGGTGGAGGGCACGGTGGCACGACTGGTCCATTTTCAATTTTCACGCCCGCTACGTCTCCAGTGAAAATCGTTTTCCCCCACTCCCAGGCAATGTGGTGTTTGGCATGACCTGGCGTATGTAACGCCGTAAATTGTTGATCACCGATGATTAGTTTTTCCTCATGGGACATGATCGTCAAATTTTCCCTTGGAATTCCCTCCATCCTACCCCAAAGGACATCCATCTGATCACCATAAATCATCGTGGCAGAAGCCACCAACTTCGTAGGATCATGCATATGATCTGCACCAAAGGGATGAAGATAAATGGTTGCTCCTTTCTTGGCGAACGCCCACGCCGCTCCTGCATGATCGAAGTGAATATGCGACAACAACACGTGTTTGATGTCTTCCGTTTTGTAGCCAATTTCTGCCAATGATTTTTCCAAAACATGGAACGTGCTGTAGGGCCCAGACTCAATCAGAATCGGCCCCTCGCTTGATTCGATCACGAATGCTGCAATGGCATGTTCGTATCCTTGAAAATGAAGATCTAAGGTGTGGTACATTTTTGTTTTCTTTGGAGCTAAGATACTGGCGGATACTCAAGAAATAAACCTTCTGAATTATTTCCCGCAGATCTCGCTGATTCCCGCTGATTTAATTCTGCGAACATCTGCGTAATCTGCGGGAGGAAAACCCTTAAAATGACCAACTCAAAATATTTCCAAGACCACATGCCAGAAAATGTTTGTTTCGGCTGTGGATCCAATCATGATGGCTTACAGATCAAAAGTTTTTGGGCGGATGACGTGGCGATTTGTCAATGGACGTCCAAGACCCATTTTCATGGATGGCGTGGGTTAATGAATGGGGGAATTATGGCCACACTCATCGACTGTCATTGCATGGGTACAGCCATGGCACACGCGTATCAAACAGAAGGACGAGAATTAAATTCTATGCCAGAATACCGCTATGCCACGGGTACGCTCACGGTAAAATACTTGAAACCAACACCCAACGATCACATTGAACTTCGTGCGAAAATTGTAGAAGTCAAGGGCAGAAAAACTGTGATATCCTGTGACTTAATTTCCTCAAAAGGAGAAATCTCCGCCATAGCCGATGTGATAGCCATTCGAGTATTTGATAGTAGCGTTGACTCGGAGGAGAATGTATTTAAGTCTTAGGAAATCTCCTTGCTCTTATTCGCCAACTGCCCACAAGCCGCGTCTATGTCCTTGCCCCTGCTTCTACGAACAGTTGTGGAGACGCCCCCATCGATTAAATGCGTAGAGAATTTTTCGATCGCTTCGGGATCAGCATTTCGGTATTTTGCCTCAGCGATGGGATTGTACTCAATGATGTTGACACGGGAAGGCACTCTGCGAGCAAATTCCAGCATTTTTTGTGCGTCCGCTATTGAGTCATTGAATCCATAAAAAAGGATGTATTCAAACGTGATCCTATTCTCCGTCTTTTCATAGAAATAAACCAACGCTTCTCTCAATGCTTCCAGCGTATTGGTCTCGTTGATAGGCATGATCTGATTTCGCTTGGTGTCATCTGCAGCATGTAGTGAAATCGCGAGATTGAACTTTACCTCATCGTCTGCCAGCTTCTTGATCATCTTGGCAATGCCCGCCGTGGACACGGTGATGCGTTTGGGCGACATGTTCAGCCCATCTGGGGAGATGATCCTATCAATTCCCTCCATTACGTTTTGGTAATTGAGCAAGGGCTCGCCCATGCCCATAAAGACAATATTGGAAAGTGATGCATCGAAATGTTCACTTGCTTGATTTCTGATCTCGACCACCTGATCGTAAATCTCCCCTACATCGAGATTTCTCTCCCGCTTCATATATCCTGTAGCACAAAAGGTGCAACTCAGTGAGCATCCCACCTGGCTAGACACGCATGCGGTCATTCGTTCGTCTGCGGGTATGAGTACACCCTCCACAATATGATCGTCATGCAGCTTGAAAGCAGACTTGATCGTACCGTCATCGGAAAATTGCGCATTGTCAATAGTGATGGGAAGGATCTGAAATTCATTCTCCAATCGCTCGCGCAAGGATTTGGAGAGGTTGGACATTTCCTCAAATGTCTTCGCAGACTTCTCCCAGAGCCATTCCCAAACTTGCTTCGCCCGAAATTTTTTCTCACCTATTCCTTCAAAATAGGTAATCAAAGTGGCCAACGATTCTTTCCGAATATCCTTCACAAGGCAAAGGTAGAAGATGGTAGCGGTTCTTTCGCTATTTTCGTCTCCGTGCTTCTCATCGACAAACTAACTAAAGCAATCGGGACGCTAGTTTCATGGCTCACGCTCATCCTCGTGATGGTGATGGTCGGAGACGTGGCACTCCGGTATCTTTTCAGTACTACTTCGGCAGCCTCTTTCGAATTGGAGTGGCACCTGTTTGCAGGGATTTTTCTTCTGGGTGCAGCCTATACTTTACAACAAGACAAGCACGTTCGTGTGGATGTGTTTTATCATCGATTTTCTAAAAAGACGCAAGGGTGGATTAATCTCATCGGAACAATTTTTCTTTTGCTCCCTTTTTGTTCGATTGCCTTTTATGAATCACTTTCTTTCGTGGAGGCTTCCTTCAGCGTACGAGAAACCAGCGCCGACCCACAAGGTTTGCCTGCCAGGTATATTATCAAGTCGGCGATTCCCCTTGGGTTTTTGTTGCTTGGTCTTCAGGGAATTTCTGAGTTGCTCAAATCAATAAAAAAGATTGGAGGGGCTAATGCTTGAGTATTTGCCTTTTATCCTTTTCGGATTAATCTTTCTTCTCATTTTGTTCGGCTACCCGGTAGCTTTCACCTTGGGAGGCATTTCTATTTTGGTGGGCTTGTTCGTTTTTGATTCGGATTTTTTCTACCTACTCTCCCTCCGAATTTATGGCACGATGCAAAATTTTGTCTTGCTGGCTGTACCGCTCTTTATTTTTATGGGAATGGTGCTGGAGAAGTCGGGCATTGCTGAACGCTTGCTCCATACCATGAGTATGTTGCTTGGCGGCATCCGTGGAGGTTTGGCTATTTCGGTAGTGATTGTTGGTGCGATGTTGGCAGCTTCCACCGGGATTGTAGGTGCCACAGTTGTGACGATGGGCTTGATTAGTTTGCCGATCATGCTGAAGAAGGGCTACTCGCCAAACCTGAGTACAGGTGTGATTGCATCATCCGGTACCCTTGGCCAAATAATTCCTCCCTCGGTGGTGCTGGTCTTGTTGGGCAGTGTGCTCAATGTCTCCGTCGGAGCTTTGTTTCTAGCAGCTATCGTCCCGGGTGTTGGCCTGGTTCTCTGCTACCTCATCTACATTGTAGTTTACGGAAAAATCTATCCCGCTCGTGTACCCAGCATCCCTAAAGATGAACTTCAAGAATTCAGAAAAGCCGGCTTCTCCTTGGAGGTAGTGAAGAGTTTTCTGTTTCCATTTTTGCTGATCTTCCTGGTGCTGGGATCCATTTTTGCGGGAGTAGCGTCACCCACAGAAGCCGCAGGTGTTGGAGCATTTGGCGCGATGATTCTAGCAATAGTTAGCAAAAAATTTAGTCTTTCGATGCTCAAGATGGTGATGAAAGAAACCACGATGCTCACCTCGATGGTGTTTATGATTTTGGTTGGAGCAACCGCTTTTTCTTTAGTTTTTAGAGGACTCGAAGGGGATCGGATATTTCTGGGCATGATTCAAAATGCTCATCTTAGCCCAACAGGATTTCTGATTCTTGTGATGGTTATTGTTTTTATTGCCGGCTTCTTTATTGACTTTATAGAGATCGTTTTTATCATTGTTCCGGTAGTTGCGCCCATTTTCATGAGTCTGGGAATTGATTTGGTGTGGGTCGGAATCTTATTAGCCATCAATTTGCAAACCTCCTTTCTGACACCTCCATTTGGCTTTGCATTATTCTATTTAAAAGGTGTCGCTCCGGCAGAAGTAAAGACAAGTCACCTTTATAAAGGTGTGCTCCCCTTTGTGGTTATTCAGCTAATTTTTCTCCTGTTGCTGATCGTATTTCCTGAGCTCGTTAACTTTGTGGGATGAAAATCACGGCTCAGCAGTTATATGCTACGCTCGTGGATGATTATAAAATCATCAAGGTATCAGTATCCTCAGACTAGGCATACGAATGGCCTTTGGTTAATGACGGTAATCAAAAATTATCAAGAGCATACTGGGATTTTACTCGACATTTCTTGACTTTGATACTTCGAATAACTTCGAGCAAGTTGGATGGCAACATGCTCTACTACGGGTACTGCCACAGTATTTCCCAAAAGATCAAACGCTTCATAATTTTTGGCCGAGATGTCGTACCATTCAGGGTAACCAAACAGCCTTAAACCTTCTCGGATAGTTAGTCTCCTTAACCCTGTGCCGTCAGGAACCGCTAATCGTGATATGTCAGTTGCAACGAGCGTAGGCGCAATGTCTTCCGGGTCTAAAATTTTGTTTATTTCAAAGCTCAGTTTCCCTGATACTATGTTGTACCCTTTGGGCTTGGTCTCATCATACACTCTATATTTTTTAATGCCCGATTCAGTAATTTCCTTCACGAGTTTCTTAGGATGTTCAAATTTCAGGTATCCCTTTTCCACTAAATCATTGAGTCTAGATTCCAGATTCTTTAACGAGCAAAATGTCTCAATTTGAGCTAATGTTAAGGGCATTCCATCCATCCAATCAATTCCGATCTGACCTGCCCAGTGCTTTTTCCTTCGTTGTTTAAAAAGATCACTCAGCAAGACTGTTTGGTCATCCGATACTTCACCCTTAATCCCAATGTCCCAACTATGAATATTGTTGTCTCCACCTCTTTTGTCTTTGATTGATTTTCCAAGCAAATCTTTTATATCAAAGTGAGATAATAATTTTCTGGTGAAGTCCGTGTCCATGGTTTGCAATCCGGTTTCTAGAATGTCCTTAAGCGATGTGTGGATAGATTCATGACCGTTCAAACTCACCTTTTGATCCTTTGTCCCAACGATAAAGATTCTTTTTCTCGATTGGGGTAGTCCATAATCTATTGAGTCGAGGACTTTCCAAGAGACTTTATACCCAAGATTATTCTGTAGATTGTTTACAATAGTTGACAAGGTACGGCCAACATCGTCTCGATCATTCTCTAAATCATGCCTCATCAAGCCCTCCACATTTTCAAGAATAAAACCGTACGGTTTTTTCGCCTCCAAGATTCGCTCGATTTCAAAAAACAATGTGCCGCGGGTGTCAGAAAATCCTTGGCGTTTTCCGCTGGAACTAAAAGGCTGACATGGAAACCCTCCCAATAGAAAATCAAAATCCGGAATATGCTCATTCTTGACATTAAAAATGTCTCCAACAAAATAGTCGTGGTGAAAATTATGTTGTAATGTTTGAATGGCATATGGTTTTATCTCAGAAGTCATTACACATTCAGTTTGAAAACCGGCATCCTGAAAAGATTTTTCGAATCCCAGTCTAATCCCCCCAAGACCCGCAAATAAATCTATGAATCGTACTCTATTAGTTTTCATTTTCTTGTATTTGATACACTCCTCCGGGTTCTGCGGCAATATCATAATCTCCCCCTAAAACATCCAGTTCTATTTTTGAACATCCAATTACCATTAAACTTTGGATAAAAAACGTTGCGCTGAAGGTTCCCCTGCTGATCTTACTGTCAATGCTCGATTTTGTTTCTTCTATCCCAACCCCACTTAGCAAAAACGCCAGTTCCGAATTAGAAACCCCTCGTTTTACTAATTCAGACTTCAGCAGTCGTTTGGTTTTGTTGTTTAAGTAGGACATTTATGAAAAAACATGTTTGCAATTATGACTATTAATTTGCATATATGCAAACAATAGCCCAAAAACGCAAATAAATCCCTTCTCTTGGCAAACCATTTTGTGTTGGCGCAAGTCTCACCGTACTATGGACAATCCTATCAAAGTAAATCGGAGGAGACTGAGACACCAAAAGATAGCAATCTGCAAGCGAGGTAATCGGGTATTAGAATAAAATCGTCTAACAAAAGTCAATTAAGTGAATTATGACTAGATTTGCCGATTATTATTTAACTTAATTTGTAACGATGAACGGTACCGTAAAATTTTTCAACAATGCTAAGGGATTTGGATTTATAACTCCAGATGACGGAAGCAAGGATGTATTTGTACACAAAAATGATTTGAGCGTTGACATTAATGAAGGTGACAAAGTGAGCTTTGAAACTGAAGAAAGTCAAAAAGGCTTGAATGCAGTAAATGTAGGTATGGCTTAAGCTTCGCCCACATTTAGTAATCAAACCTATCGTGATGATGGGTTTTTTTTATGCCCAAATTTTCTAATTAAATCTGAATTCCCCATCCATTCAATAGCAAAATTCTCAATCCGACATATCCTACAAGCAAGGCCGTCAAGCCTCGGATCACATTCACATTGATGGACGAATTGGATAGGTAAGAGCCAATGAGTCCGCCTGTACCCACAGCTAGGATTATCTTCCATGCAAAGTTCCCATCCATTTTGAAAGAACCACCCACAGCCAAGCCTGTTAATCCAGCCACAGAATTGACCAAAATAAAAACGGAAGCTAGCGAGGCAATGGTCTTGGGGTTAGCCCAACGAAATAGATTGAGAACAGGAGAAAGAAAAACACCTCCACCGATTCCGGTGACACCAGACAACAACCCAATGCCAAATCCTGCCAAACTACGCTTGGGAAGTGTCAATTTTTTTGAGCTTTGGTAGTTAGAAAAAGTCTGAACAATCAGCATCATAGCGGATAACAGCAAAGCACTTGAAAGCACAAGAAAAAAAGTGCTTTCAGAAAATTTAAACTGAGAACCCAGGAAGGCTGCAGGGATACTAAAAACCAAAAAAGGCCAAAATTGTTTCCAATCAAAAATCCGATTTCGGATATACATGATCGTGCCGATACTCACAACCACCAGATTCAGCATGAGCGCCAAGCTTCGTATTTCAAAAAAATCAGTAAGCAGAATGCTCAACAATGCGAGGTAACTGGATCCCCCCCCAAAACCAATTGAAGAGTAAAACAGCGCAATAATGAAGAATAGAAAAACGATCAGATATTCGTTCATTTCTCTAGTGCTTGATATCCACCTTCCAAATGATACATATGAATATCAGAATAAGTAGCTGCAAGAATGGCTGCCGCTTGCCTTGTAGTCTTCCCCTGATCACAGACGAGAATTACGTCATGAGTTGAATTAGGCTCAAATCCAGCGATAATTGAAAGCGGTATATTCTCGAATCGTGGATCATGATAAGCTTCAAAATCCTGAAAGGATCGTACGTCGATAAGGTGCGTGTTGGATAAATCGCGTTGCTCCAATTCTTCCCAGGAAATTGTTTGCAAATGAGTGGATTCTACTCGTTTGACAGGTTCAGATTTTTGTTGACGATTGCCTAAAAAAAAGATGTTCTGCTCTGAAGTTGCGGCATTTATGACCATGAGTCTCCCTGCAAGAGATTCACCAAATCCAGTCAGCACTTTAACCACCTCCATGGCTTGATAGCACCCGATGATTCCAGGCAATACTCCCAGTACACCTATTTCATTGCAATTTTCTGCTTGTACAGAATCATCTGGATAGATGTCTCGGTAGCTCGCCGACCCCTGATGGTTGAAGACACTCACATGCCCCTCATGGCGATAGAGGGCACCATAAACGAAGGGTTTCCCAAGTTTCACGCATGCGTCGTTTAGAATGTATCTAGATTCGATAGTGTCTGTACAATCTACCACCAAATCATAATCTCGGATCAGCTCTTCAGCATTTCCCAAACTGAGCATCTCAGGAATTGCCATTAATTCTACCTCAGGATTCAATTGCTCCAATCGCTCCTTAGCCACTTCTACTTTCTTTCTCCCAACATCTTTTGTGGTGTAGATGACCTGGCGATGCAGATTGCTGAGGCTTATTTCATCTCCATCCAGAATGGCGACCTTGCCTACACCCATGCCCACCAGGTACTGCAGTACTGGTACGCCTAGCCCGCCAGCACCAACGATCAACACGCGAGATGCTAGGAGTTTTCTTTGTCCCTCAACGCCAACGTCGGGGAGTACGATCTGCCGTTGGTAGCGTTCGGTATTCATCCTAAAATTTCTTTGGCCTTTTTGTACTCGTCAGGGTCGTTGGCATTGTAAAGTACTAAGTCGTCCTGGGGTATGATGAGCTTGATGTCACTGTTGATAAGAAACTTGCGCGGACAATTTTTCTCTTCAACTAAATGATGATGGTTTAACGCATCCAAGGCGGAATATTCCCAAATCGCCACGAGCGGCTCGGGTAGGCCGGTCTTTTCCGTGGCATACGCTGTAGCCAGTTTTGATTTGTCGCGAGAATCAATCAATTGCTTGATTGTTTCCTTTGAAATCAACGGAAGATCGCATGCCAATACCAACCAGGCCTTTTCAGGAAATGCTGCCATTGCACTCAAGATTCCGTTGATTGGACCTTTGGTTTGGAGCTTGTCCTCAATCACTTTGGATTCAAAGTTGAGTTCTTGATTTGCCCGCGCAGAAAGGTAGGTATTGGGTAGGAGATCTTTCACCAACTCGTACAAATATTGACTTTGCGGTTTTGCATGATACTCAAGCAAGGACTTATCTTTTCCCATACGGGAACTCCGCCCGCCTGTCAATATGAGGCCATAAAGATCATCCACGTTTGAAATCTCTTTTGCCTCCCGTTTTCTCCACCAGCTGCGTTGGCCCAATTACAATATCATGGGATAGTGCCTTGCACATATCATACATACAAAGCCCTGCCACCGACGCTCCGGTGAGTGCTTCCATTTCTACGCCTGTTTGCCCTACTGTCTTGACCATGCAGGTAATTTCAATTGGGTTCGCTTCGGACTCAATCGTAATGTCAGCTTTAGAAATAGGAATATTGTGACAAAGGGGAATCAAATCAGACGTTCGCTTAACTGCCCCAATTCCGGCAAGAATGGCGGTTTGAGCCAAACTTCCCTTCTTTGTATGAAAGCCATTTTCTTTTAAAATAGTGAAGACTTCATCGGGGAATTTAACACGTGATTTTGCAACAGCTATCCGCTCTGTTGCTTCCTTGACAGAAACATCTACCATGTGTACCGACCCGTCTTTGGCGATGTGCGAAAGTTCCCTGCTCATCCTCCCAGTTTTGTCATGGACAAATAATTTTCTTCATTTTCGGCGGCTGCCGCAAACCCATCTTTTTGCTTCAAACCAACTGCTCGGATGAGTGCTTCCTTTATTTCATCCGACCTGTCCGACCTCAACATATCTCGTAGGTTCAGTACATCGCCTCCATACAAACACGTACGCACTTCACCAGTTACGGCCAGCCTGAGTCGATTACAATCCCCGCAGAAGGTTCGACTAAAAGAGGGGATAATCCCAAAGGCGCCTGCAAATCCATCAATTTTATAATTTTTGGAGGTGGAGGATGCTTCATCAATCAGCGGGCTGTAGTCATACCGATGAGAAATCAAAGACAGAATTTCGTTGTAGTTCATCACTTTGGATCGAGCTTCACCAGATCCATTGAAAGGCATCTCTTCAAGGAAGCGCACAGATACCGGATGATCCTTTGCCAAACCCAAAAGGGGAAGCACCTGGTCTTCATTCGTTCCTTTCATGACCACACAATTGACCTTAATGTTGAACCCCTTTTTTATCATCTGCATCAAGGTCTGATGCACCTCTTCGTACTCGTCACGTTTGGTGATTTCGAAGAATTTCTGGCTATCGAGTGCATCCAGACTAACATTAACATCACGGATTCCCAAGTCAAGCAATTCATCGACATGAGGGCGAATAACTGTCAAATTCGACGTAATACTAATCGCCTCTAGAAAAGGTTTCTTCCGAAGTTCTCTCAATAAATACATTAAATCCCTTCGAACGAAAGGCTCACCACCCGTGATCCTGATTTTTGAAATCCCCAAATCTCCTAGGATGTCCATGAGGAGCAAAATTTCTTCATAGCTCAAAAGAGTATCGCGCTTAGCGAAGGCCAATCCTTGCTCGGGCATGCAGTACGTGCAGCGTAGATTACACCTGTCCGTCACCGACAACCGTAGGTAATTAATTTTCCGTCCGAATTTATCCTTCAATTCCATGCTACGGTGTGGGCGATACCCAATGACTGTTGTCGGTGAAATACTCTTTTTTCCAGATCGGCACTGTTTTTTTTAATTCGTCAATCAAAAACTGACATGCCGGGAAGGCCTCTTTCCGATGAGCGGCGGATACTCCAACAGCAACCACTGGTTCGCCAACAGATTTTTTCCCAACTGCATGTACGATTACTGCCTTCTCAAGGTGCCATTTTTCAATGGCCGTATGCTGTATTTTCTCCATTTCTAGCAGGGCCATTTCATCGTAGGTTTCAAAGAATAGATCGGTAACTTTCTTGTCCTGACTGTTGTCACGAACTGTACCCAGAAACAGGCAGATTCCTCCGGCTGCCGGATGCATCAAGTCTTTATACACCTTGTTAAGGTCTATTTGTTCTACTATTTCTACCACTTTACTAACTGTTCTTAGCCTCCAGAGACTGGCGGAATCAGCGCTATTTCATCTCCCTGATGGAGTGGATCTTGGTCTTCGGCATACTGCTTGTTCACAGCAATGGCCACCGATGACCATTGAATGGTGGGATACTTATCACCGAGGTATTTCCTAAGTGACTTCACGTTTCGCATTTCTTCCTCAATCCTGAATTCTCCCAACCCCACTTCCTCTTTTACCTTTCCGAATGCTTTTATTAGTACCATAAAACTACAAAATTTCTATTCTATTCCTATGCTGTTCGATCTTCTCCTCTCGCTCCAATTGCTTCAACAGTCGAGAGACGACTACTCGGGATGTATTTAGTTCATGGGCGATTTGCTGGTGCGTTTTCTCAATCACGTAAGAGCCTGAGGCTTGCTTTTTGTCAAGTAAATATTTAAAAATACGTTCATCCATTTTGGTGAAAACCAGACTATCAATGGTCGTGAGCATCTCATCAAAGCGGGTTTGATACGAAGCAAATACGAATCGCCTGAACGATGGATATTTTACGATCCAATCATCCATGTAGGTCAATGGGATCATCCAGAGTATAGAATCTTCTTCTGCGACAACATTGAAAGCCTTCTTCTTTCCTTCTATACAGCAGGTAATGGACATGGCGCAGGTCTCTCCTCCTTGAAGGAAATACAAAAAAACTTCATTCCCATTCTTGTCCTTTCGCATGACTTTTAGCAGACCGGAAAGAACAATTGGCATTTCATTTCCTGTGCTTTCCGGACTCACCACCACCTGATCAGCTTTCACTTTTTTAAGCCTGCCAATCATTCGGATCTCCTCAATCAGTTTTGATTCAAGACCAGAATTATTGAATATGGTGGTTGCAAGTTCATCCATGATTTTCAACTTTAGGTCAATCAAAAATTGACCTTGCAGTTTTGGATACACTCGATCACGCCCATTACCTCTTCCAATTTTAGGGAATAGAAAACGTTTCTTCCATCTCTCTTGCTCCCCAAGATGCCCTTCAGTTTCATATTGGACAAATGGTGCGAGGTAAGTGATTGATCAAGACCTCCCAGTTTTTCACAAATCTCATTTACTGATTGTCTCCCTTCCTGCTTCAAAAGACTGATGATTGCGATTCTTGTTGGGTGAGCTATTGTTTTAAGGACAAAGGCAACTGCCTCTAGCTTGTCGTTTGTGAGTGTAGGTTTCATATTAGCCATCAACACAAAAATATGAATTTATGTTCATATATATCGGAAGATTTGCTCAATTAAAGTATCCGATCCATCGTTGGCCTTCTGTATTTCGGATTTATTCCTTCAGAATTTTGAAAATTTGCTCGTCCAAATCTGTTACTATCTTGATCAAATAAATCCCCTCTGGTAAATCCGTCACGCTAATTGTGAGGTGTTCCTGAAGATTCCCGTTACGTACCTCTTGTCCACGAATGTCGTACACAGAATAAGTACCTTCTAACTGTAACTCTCCCTTTACGACAACTATCCCATCTGTCGGATTAGGATAGAAGGTATAATTCGCATTAGAAGAAAAATTACTATTGCTAATGACCCTCGGGCCAAAGTATTCAAATGCACCATCAAAGTCCGTCTGCTTCAAACGATAGTAAGAAACACCATAATACGGCTGATTGTCTGTGGCCTGATACGCTAATATTTCATCGCTATTTCCAGCGCCTGGAGTTCGTTGTACCTCTATATAGTTGACTCCATCAGCACTTTTCTCTAGAGTGAAATACTCATTATCCTTCTCCGAAACGGTTCTCCATTGAATCAATACCGTTCCATCTTTGAGTTCCACTGTAAAATCCAGCAACTCAATAGGTAAAGGAGAATCGTTTGTTTCTCCGATTGCAAATCCAGAAAAGGTAGTATACCCAAGCCGCTCGGCATAGCCGTTTCCACTAGTATAAACTCTACCTGGATCGTCAAAATCAGGGATGGAGGTTGATGGATAAAACATATTCCAGTCAGCATAATCGGTGGAACCAGATGGTCGTTTCAGAACCGTGAAGTCATTATCCGAGGCTGAGCCAAGCCCGGCTATGTTGGCAACATAAAGTCTGATCCCGTAATCTCCACCACTCACGGTACCAACGGGATTAATGTCCCATTCTGCATCGGAATGAATATTCACAATAGCAGCCCCACGATCACTCACATTTGCTGGGACCAAATTGGAATCGACATTGTTCCCCGATTCGGTGATCGTAGCTACACTAACATCCAATGCCGTCACGCCTGCAAGGCTGTTGTTCACAAAGTCAGCAAGTTGATAATTGGCAGCCGTATTACCCGTGCCAACAGGCAATGGATACGTGTCTGTATTTGTAGCAATCCCTTTTCTAAGATTTCCATTAATAAAACTTCCAGCGGAATGTCCAGTGATCGCAGTATTGGACGTGGAAGACACAATCAATGTATTCGCTCCACTACTTACGATTCCATCCGTCAGGGTCAATGTTCCTGTCAGGGTCACATCACCATCCAAGGACACTTGTGGAGCCGTGCTGAAAGAATTGTTCATTTGCACATTCGCGTAAGTAAAATTGTCGGATCCAGTTCCAGACGTTTGGGCAAAGGTTTGGGAGGCTGTTGATCCATTAAATTGAACCGTAGAATTATCATTTCCATCGAGAATGCCAAAACCACCATTTCTGGTAAAATCACCAGCCAGTCTCAATTCGGAATCATTGTTCATTTCAAGTTCAGAGTTGCCGTTGGCTGCTGCCGTGAATTCCACATCTCCACTCACGGTCATTATTGCATTGTCGTTCAATCTAGCAAAACCCAAATTGGCGGCCGCCGGAAAATCCGTATCAATATGGAAATTTCCAGTAATATCTGCCTGCGAATCATCCTGAAGAATAAGTGACATATCATCTCCCCCTGTATTGCCGTCATGATCTAAGGTTAGATTCCCAGATACATTTAAGATGGCTGTGCTGGTTGAATTATTCCCCAGATAAAAAAGAATATCATCCCCACCAGAAAGGGTCATGGTGAGATTATTCACTGACACTTGACTGTTTTCATCCATGTTTATAAGAATATCATTTCCACCCGTTTGTGTCAGATTCCAATTTCCCGTCACGTTGAGTTGTCCTGCCGTACCAGAATTATTATTCAGATATACTTGCAACTCATTTCCAGCATTGTGATTGGCGTTAAAGTTTCCAGTTACATTGACTTGCGAAGCATCATCAATATGCAATTGAAGGTTGTTGCCACTAGTTGTGGTGAAATTCAGGTCGCCACCCACATTGAATTGTGTATTGTCCGTAGCTAAGGTGAGCGTGGTGTTTTCAGCAGGATCGTCAATGGCAAAATTCGCATCATTTGTGACTGTAAGGTTCATTCCACCACTAATGGCGAGGCTAGCATCTGCTGCCATGTTTTGATTTTGAACCGTAAGGTCGGAGATAGTGGCATTGGTCGTTGACATGGTCACATCAAAGCCATCAATCAACACATCGGATAACGTCCCTGGTTTGCAATCACATTTAGCACTGCCCACACCTGTCGTAGACCAAGTGTCTTCATTGCTCCATGCGCCTGAGTTACGTGCATAGAGGGTCGTTGGGCTCATATTATATTGAAAGGTGTAGTGATTTATTCCACCAGCATCATTATTGGCTAAAATCGTAGATCCTTTTAATCCGACAACCGCGTCATTGGTTACATCGGCCAAGACGATATCAAATTGTACACCCTCGGAAATAGTCGTTGGAGAATTGAAAACCAACTGAGTGCTGGACTGAGAAGTGAACGAAGCAATGGCCACACCGTCTACACTGCTACCCGCCAGTGTTACAGAACTTAAATCCCCATCGGGAGCAGAGATCGTAATGGCAGACCCTGTCGTAATATCCATGTCGTAGGTTGCATTGTTCTCTATTGTCTGAGTATAGGTATAGTTAGTTACCGCGGATGGGGAATCGTCAGTTAATCCAAGAAACGGCGAGGAGAAACATGAATTTGTCGCTTCCGACTCGGTGCTCACTGTGATATTGTCAACGCTCCAGTATTCATAATTGCTATCCGTCTGAAGGGTGACACGAATCTCTACAGTACATCCAAGCAATCCAGATTGAGTCGCTGTAGCAGGAGCAGACATATCATCAGCCTGATAGCCATTTGCACTAAAGTCTTCCCAAGACGAGCCGTCAATGCGATAATCAATATCAATATAGTCCGTAACCTCTAGATCACCTGATTCTGTGTATTCGACAGAGAGTAGCACATTGTCAAAGGCTGAAATATCAATAGCCTCAGATTGCCAAGCTATTGGATTGTTCGTACCTGTATTTCTGGTCACTAGCGTTCGAGCTCCATCTAGTAAATAGGTGTTTTCTACGCGGAAAAAAGAAGCAGCTCCTGATTCAATGGTCCAATCTACTCCGGCATCATTCGTATTAATATCAAGCGCACTAGTTGCATCATCATTGTATGCTTCAAAATCTTCTGTCCAAATCAAATCGGGTCCTATGGTATAATCGTAGTTGGAATGATTGAACCCTCCTTCATCGTTTGTGGCTTGTATAGAAGCTGTATAATCAGCATCAGTCCCAACGTTCGTCACCCCTGCAATCACGATATCAAATGTAGCCCCTTCTGCTACTGAGGTGGGCGAATCAAAAATGAGGGTCGTACTACTTTGAGAGGTAAACGAAGCAACGGCAACCCCATCTACGGTTGTTCCGCTGACCGTGGCAGAACTCAAATCTCCGTCTGGAAGAGAAATAGTAATCGCATTACCAGAGGTAATATCCAAATCCAATGCTCCATCATTATCAATTGTTTGGGTGAAGGTATATGAGCCTGTCTGACTAGCTCCTGTTTCTGATAAGGCAAGAACCGGATTGGAAAAGCAAGAATTCGTTGGTGCGGCTTCTGAACTCACAGACACATTATCAAAACTCCAATATTCGTAATTGCTATTGGTTAGGCACGTCACTTGCAACTCAACGGTGCAACCGAGTATGCCTGTGGAAGTGGCGATTTTTGGTGCACTCATATCATCGGCCGTGTACCCATTCGTGGTAAACTGTGTCCAAGTACCCCCATCCAGCCTATATTCGATGAGAATGTCATCAGTTGCTTCCAAATCGCCCCATTCAGTATATTCCACAGAAAGCAAGACATTGTCGTAAGCCGAAATATCAATCACTTCAGACGTCCATGATTTTGAAATGCCGGCTCCTGTATTTCTGGTGACCATGGTTCTGGCTCCATCCAGCAGATATGTGTTTTCTACTCTAAAAAAGGAAGCCGCTCCTGGTTCGATTTCCCAATCCACTCCAACATCATTCGTGTTGTTGTCAATGGCGGTGGTAGCATCATCACTATAGGTTTCAAAATCCTCCATCCAAATAAAATCAGGTCCAATTGTGTATTGGTAGTTAGAATGATTGACCCCCCCCTCGTCATTGATAGCCTGCACAGATGCGGTATACTCATCATCCGTTCCTACATTGGTGATCCCTGCAATCACGATATCAAATGAAGACCCTTCTGCAATGGAGGTAGGGGAGTTGAAAATCAGAGTAGTGCTATTTTGTGATGTGAAGGAGCCAATAGCCACTCCGTCGACTGAGCTACCAGAAAGAGTAGCTGTGTTCAGATCTCCATCTGGCAGGGAAATGGTGATGGCATTTCCTGTCGTAATATTTAGATCAAGCGAGCCATCATTCACGATAGTTTGGCTAAATGTATAAGTACCCACATTTCCTGTTCCTGTCTCCGTCAGCACAAGGGAAGTATTGGAGAAACAAGAATTAGCAGGTTCTGACTCAGAACTAATCGTCACATTATCAAAACTCCAATATTCGTAATTACTATTGGTAAGACACGTCACCTGGATTTGCACAGTACATCCCAGTAAGCCCGAAGTAGTAGCGGTGAGTGGCCCACTCATATCATCCGCCGTGTATCCATTCGTGGTAAATTGTGTCCAGGTGCCTCCATCTAATCTGTATTCGATCAGGATGTCATCCGTAACTTCCAGATCACCCCACTCGATGTATTCCAATGACAACAACACATTGTCATACGCTGAAATATCAACCACCTCTGAGGTCCATGACTTGGAAATCCCTGCACCAGTGTTTCGTGTGACCATGGTTCGTGCACCATCAAGAAGATAAGTGTTTTCTACACGGAAGAAGGAAGCCGCCCCAGGTTCGATTGTCCAGTCAACTCCAATATCTGTAGGGTTATTGTCTGCTGCGACTGTTGCATTGTCGCTGTAAGTTTCAAAGTCCTCAGACCAAATAGGGTCTGGGCCAACAGTATATTTGTAATTGGAATGATTGATGCCACCTTCGTCATTTGTCGCTCTAACCGATGCAGCATATTCATCGTCGATTCCGGCATTGGTGATTCCGGCGATAACAATATCAAAAGTGGAACCTTCTGCCGCATTGGTTGGCGCATTGAAAATTAATGATGTACTGGTTTGAGATGTAAAAGAGGCAATAGCAACGCCATTAAAAGTACTCGTTCCTGCAAGTGTAGCAGTACTCAAATCGCCATCTGGGAAAGCAATGGTTACAGAATTGCCTGTTGTAACATTGAGGTCAAGACCTGCATCATTGACAATAGTTTGGGTGAAAGTGTAGTCGCTGACATTGCCACTTCCTGTTTCCGATAGGAGCACCGACGCGTTGGAGAAACATGAATTTGATCCCGCCGATTCGGATGCCACGGTTACATTGTCAAAACTCCAATACTCGTAATTACTATTCGTTGTGCATGTCACCTGAATCTCTACAGTACACCCCAAAAGGCCTGTTGTTGTAGCTGTTGATGGCCCGGTCATATCATCTGCTTGAGCCCCGTTCGTCGTGAATTGTGTCCATGTGCCACCGTCCAATCTATATTCAACTAGAATCTCATCACTTGCTTCTAAATCACCGGTTTCGATATATTCAAGGGATAAGAGTACATTATCATAGGCGGAGATGTCTATTACTTCAGAGGTCCATGATTTAGAAATGCCTGTTCCGGTATTTCTAGTGACCATTGTTCGAGAACCATCGAGAAGATAGGTGTTTTCAACCCGAAAAAAAGAAGCAGCTCCAGGCTCAATCGTCCAGTCAACTCCCACATCAGTTGTGTTTTTGTCAACTGCGATGGTTTCATCGTCATTGTATGATTCGAAATCCTCAAACCAAATCTTATCAGGCCCTATGGTGTACTCATAGTTTGAGTGATTGAAGCCGCCTTCATCATTGGTGGCTTGAACGGAAGCGGTATAATCATCGTCGATTCCAGCGTTGGTAATGCCTGCGATCACAATGTCAAAAGTCGAGCCCTCTGCCACTGATGTGGGAGAGTTGAAAACAAGGGTATTGGCATTTTGAGAAGTAAATGATCCAACGGCCACTCCATCCACTGTACTTCCCGCAAGTGTGGCCGAGCTTAGATCACTGTTTATGAGTGAAATGGTGATGGCATTGCCCGATGTAACATCCAAGTCGAGCGTACCATCATTCGGAATAGTCTGCGTAAATGAATAGGTACTCGTATTGCCCAAGCCGGTCTCAGATAGTGCCAATGATGCAGCCGTAAAACATGCATTCGATCCGGCGGATTCAGATGCGATGGTTATGTTGTCAAAGCTCCAATATTCATAATTGCTATTTGTACGGATAGTCACTTGAATTTCGGCCGTACATCCGAGTAGCCCGGTAGTTGTTGCGGTTAAGGGGGCACTCATGTCATCTGCAGTGTACCCATTGGTGGCGAATTGTGTCCAGGCACCACCATCCAGTCGATACTCTATTAGAATGTCATCTGTCGCTTCCAGATCACCGGTTTCAGTATATTCCAGCGAAAGCAGTACATTCTCATATGCCGAAATATCAACCACTTCTGATGTCCAGGATTTTGAGATGCCTGCACCAGTATTTCTGGTGACCATTGTCCGAGAACCATCGAGAAGATAGGTGTTTTCTACCCGAAAAAAAGAAGCGGCTCCAGGCTCTATCGTCCAGTCAACTCCCACATCAGTTGTGTTATTGTCAACAGCGATGGTTTCATCGTCATTGTATGATTCGAAATCCTCGAACCATATTCTATCTGGCCCGATTGTATATTCATAATTTGAATGATTAACCCCTCCATCATCATTCGTGGACTGAACAGAAGCCGTGTAATCATCTTCAGTCCCTACATTGGTGATCCCTGCTATCACTATGTCAAATGTTGATCCCTCAGCAACGGTCGTTGGCGAGTTAAAAACTAGCGTCGTGGAATTTTGAGATGTGAATGAGCTAATGGCCACTCCATCAACCGTACTTCCCGCTAGGGTGGCCGAACTTAAATCGCCATCTGGTACTAAGATGGTTGTCGAATTACCTGTAGTAACATCTAGATCAAGAGATCCGTTATTTGGTATGGTTTGGGTGAAGGTGTAGGTGCTTGTATTGCTAATTCCCGTTTCAGACAAAGCCAATGAAGCGCTCGTGAAACAAGCATTTGAACCGGCAGATTCCGAACTTACAGTTACATTGTCAAAACTCCAGTACTCATAATTGCTGTTGGTGGCAATCGTGACTTGTATTTCCACCGTACAGCCCAGCAGCCCAGATGCTGTCGCAATAGCTGGAGCAAACATGTCGTCTGATTGATATCCATTGGTCGGAAATTGCGTCCATGTGCCTCCATCTAGTCGGTATTCTACAAGCAGGTCATCGGTCGCTTCTAAATCCCCAGATTCAGTGTATTCAACTGAAAGAAGGATATTATCATATGCCGAAATATCAACCACTTCTGACGTCCAGGATTTTGAGATGCCTGCTCCGGTATTTCTGGTGACCATTGAGCGAGTACCATCAATTAGGTAAGTGCTTTCTACTCTGAAAAAGGAAGCGGCTCCAGGTTCAATAGTCCAGTCAACTCCTACATCAGCGGTGTTGTTGTCAGCGGCTGTGGTTTCATTGTCATTGTATGATTCGAAATCCTCTGTCCAAATAGGATCGGGTCCGATGGTATATTCATAATTGGATAAATTATTTCCTCCTTGATCATTAGCTGCTTCTATCAATGCCGTGTAGGCATTATCGGCACCTACATTTGTCAGGCCTGCTATGACAATACTAAAAGTCGATCCTTCTGTAACGGTCGAAGGGGCATTGAATGCAAGTGTGGTACTGTTTTGCGTGGTGAATGAGGCAATGGCCACTCCATCAAATGTGCTCCCTGCTAGCGTGGCTGTGCTCAGGTCGCCATCAGCCATAGTGATGGTTACTCCCGCGCCAGAAGTAATGTCCAAATCCAATGATCCATCATTCGGGATGGATTGACCGAAAGTATACGTGCTCGTATTTCCAGATCCAGTCTCAGAAAGGGAAAGGGTTGTTGCCGTAAAACAAGAATTGCTTCCCGCAATCGTACCCTCAACAAGTACATTGTCAAAAAACCAATATTCATAATTACTGTTGGTTGTTACGGTCACCCGCAACTCGACTGTACACCCCGACAACCCTGCCACAGTAGCCGCTTCCACTCCTCCCGGTAAATCGTCTGATTGAGATCCGTTGGTAAATGTTTCCCAAGAGGCACCATCCAATCTGTACTCAATTAAGATATCATCGGTCACCTCTAAATCTCCCGATTCATTGTAATCCATCGAAAGGGCAACATTGTCATATCCTATGATGTCTATGACTTCTGTTTGCCAGGTTTTGGATATTCCTGCGCCGGTGTTTCTAGCCACCATAGAGCGAAAACCACCAATGACTTGATCGGCTTCTACTCTGAAGTAAGATGCCGCACCGACCTCAATACTCCAATCAGTACCCACATCGTTAGTATTATTATCAGCAGCAGTTGTAGTGTTGTCAGCATACGATTCAAAGTCATCTGACCAGATAGTGGTTTGTCCAAAGGTAGAAAGGGCTACTCCAGCGAAAAACATGCTGAACAGCCAAATCCTCAAGGGGATGGGCATATTTCTTGGGTTAATGTTCAATAAAAATGCTGGGTGAACAGCAAAACTGAAAAAATCCTTGACAAAAAGCAATATTCATTCCATAAAAGATTGACAATCATATATTTACAGATTTGTGTTTTTATATAAAAAAAGGTGGTCTTAATCCACCTAAAGTATAAGAGCCATTCTGTGCCTTCTGTCTCCATCTCAATTTTTCCGGGAGTCTGACTTTCGAAATGGATTGATCACAAATGTCAAACTTGTGGAAGTAGCCTATTTTAAATGCGGATGCCTATCCCAAAGAGCATCCCAATTCTTTTAAATGGCTTGGTGACGGTGCATCTGCACCTTTATATTGCTCACGGTCGTCTTTCTCAGCGCAGCGATCTGTTCGTATTTCAGTCCCTCAAATTTGCCCAGCACCAATAGCTCTCGTTTCTCATCGGGTAATTTTTTCATTGCCCGGTAGAGTTGTTGCTCTCGTTCTCCATCTCCATTGGAGGTTTCCTCAACAATGTCTGGCATCACCTCCATGGGATCGAAATGATCGCTGTGAACTTTCATTTTTCGGTAATGATCCTTCACCATGTTCCGCGCAATCTGGAAAATCCATATTTCAAAACTCTGACCGTCTTTGTATGACTTCCTGTACTTCATCACCCGAATGAAAAGCTCCTGTGTGAGGTCGTCGCTATCCGCTCTGGCCAATGTTGATTTCAGGAAGTAACCATAGAGCCGCTTGTTGTAGCGGTCGAAAAGGTCATTCAATTGATCAAGTTGTCCGTTTTTCACACGAGCCATCAATTGCTCGTCAGTTGTTTCCAGATTCAAACCGTCGGTTGTTTTTGGTAGATTCGGATAAGTTACCCAGAAAGGGTAGAAAGGTTACAGATTGCAGGAAATTCAATGGATGTGCCCCTGGAAAACCGTCCTATTGACTTTGGGCTCGCACTGGGTATTAGATCGCTTGGTGTCTCGCGATTCGGCTACTCGACTCCCAACCCCAATTGTTCTCTAATCCCTCGATCTGCATTGGCATTCTTGCCCCAATACTTACTTCGAATGGTATTAATTCGCTTGGCTTTAGTAGTCAGCTCTTCGGCTTTACCAAAACCACTCATGTGTGTCTCCTCCCAGCCTAGAATTCGATTGGGTGTGTTGCTTTCGAAAAAGATAGTCAATTTCCGATTTCCATAATCTAGCACGTATGCCGCATGTTCTTCAAGAGCGAATGCTGATGCTTTCAACATGGATAGTGTAGCGGTAGCTTTTTGAGGAGCTACTTCTTGATGTCTCAGACGGAGATAAAAAGTTGACGGCAATAAGTCAATCTCTCCCACAGGCAATTGCGTAGGATCCAGACGGAGCTTGGTCCATAGCTCGTCTTCGGTTAGGAAATTTTTAATGACCCCTTTGGCATCCCCCTCGGATTCAAAATAGGAATACCCCGTCCATTGATAGCCAGCGTCTTGCTGATTCAATTGCATGAAAGTATGCCCACACCATTCTTGCGAACTGGTTGTCGCCTTGATCATCGGTGAATAATCCAGGGGTGTGAAAGTCGAGAGCATCATGGAGTAGGGGTAGATACCTGTGAGGAAATTTTACGGTATTGAGTGTAAAAAAACACTTCCAAACCTTGGAAGTGCCTTTTTTGATTGTCAAGTTAATTATGATCCTAGAAGTTCATTTCTAATGAGGGCAAAATGGACACCATTAAAATTATTAATAGCCACTTTTTGCAGCAATGCATCACCTTCCTCCTCCTTCCCAGCGGCCTTGAGGGTCTTACCAAGGAAGTAGTTATTGTAGACCCAATTTCGATTTCCTTCCCTAAAGTTTTGCTCTGCGGATTCAAAATCTCCTAAGTGGAAGTTGATGTAACCCATGAGAAAATTATAACTGAATAACTTGTTTGGATTGGTACTTTCTTCCATCAGGCTCTTATTTTCATCGGCCTTTCCCATGGCAGTTACAAAGTCACCTTTAGCTACGGCTGTTAAGCCATCCCAGTATGCATTGTTCGCTTTGGCGTTTCTTGTTGCCTCTGGAGTTTCCATATCCTTATTAATTTCCAGATTCATCATATTTCTCATTTCCTTGAGTCTGTCAAGATGATCAATCTTGCCATGGTGGAGGGCTATCCAAGCGCAACTATTGGCACATGATAACTTACCAGAAGCAATACGCTGAGGTGTGAGATCGCTTGAATCAAGCCCGATGGCTTGTTCTTCCAACCATGCCAGGCTTTTGTCAACATCCCCTTCATACAAGTAAGTGAATGCTTCGAAGGTAAAAGCTTGATTTCCATATTCGTTAAATTCCCGTGAAGCTTGAAAATCTTTTCTTGCGTTATCATAGTTGCCCAAAAAAGAATTGGCGTGCCCTCGTTTGGTATAAGCAACGAAGTTTTGTGGTTCTAATTTTATTGCTTTTGTGTAGGATGCAGACGCTTTTTCTAAGTCATTCTGTGCCCTGTACGCATCGCCTAGATTTATATGATTAAAAGCAAACTCGGGACCAAGTTCTACGGCTTTCGTGAAATTCGATTCTGCCAACCCAAAGTCTTTGGGTTCCGAGAACAGATAGGATCCACCAGCTCCAACGTATGCTCCCACCCAAGATGGATTCAATTGCTGTGCTTTTTCATAGTTTTTCCTTGCAGCTTCTGTTTCATTTCTGCCATCTTGTTCAAATGCAAGGAAATACCATACCCGGGCGCTGCTGGGGAGGCTGTCGGTGAGCTGTTTGAACATCTCTAAGCGTCCTGCATTGTCATTGTTCAAATAGGTCTGATTGATTTTGATGAGAATCCTCTCCTCTTCGCTTGTGTTTTCCATCAAGGAAACGGCCATGTCAGTATCTGCTTTGAATTCGCTGGCAGAACCCGAACTAAACGACCTAAAAACGTAGGCAATGGCAAAATCAGGATCGGCTTCAAGGGCAGCAGTCATATGCGCTCTTGACGATGTGTTGTCGCCAACATCCTGATACGCAAGTCCAGTCAATAAGCTATTCATTGCATCTTCCGAATCGGTAGTCCAGATAAAATCTTCCGGTGGGGTCTCTTCTTTAGCTTTCTGGTCACATGCAGTAAGCACTACAAAAATCAAGGAAAACAAAAGAGCAATCTGCGTACATCTTGTTAAATATTTCATAGGATTTAGGGTTTGGTGTAATACAAAATTTGCTCTTTTTTTAGGAGAAATCCAAATTTAAAAGCCTAATAATCAAGGAGAACTGCTTTCAAATTACCCCAAACGATTTTTATTGTTCAATTAAAAAGCCCACTTCAATCGCCCATACACGAAGTACGCATCTGGTTGACTTTCATCAAAATGCAATTGGCTAATCAGGTCAAAATCTAAGTTGGTAATCGGCGAGTAGGTAATGGAGGGGCCAAAAATTACGCCATCATCTCCTGGGAAGAAAAGCAATACTATCAAACGGCCATCGATCCAAACCCATCTGTCAGCAATTGTTAGAAAAGTCGTTCTCTAAGTATCAAAAACAAGTTTGTTGAATGAGCGAGCCCTAACCGCCAATTGGAAAAATACCCCGAACTAGGTATTGTCTGTTATATTCAGAGGGTCTAGCTTGCTTGTAAATTTTAATACTCTAAATTTTCTAGCTATGCCTAACCAATTGAATGCGTCTTATCGGACACTCAGAAGACTGTTTGGGGAATTGGCCATTTTCCTTCCTGTTGTTTTGTACATAGGAAATTTCTTCGTCCTGAAATCCTCAATTAGTCATTTCTATTTCACACAAGTAGGGACGGTTTTCACAGGAGCTCTTATCGCGTTTGGGCTGTTTCTATTTACTTATAGAGGGTATAAAAAAGAAAAAGGCGAATGGGTCAGCGATAATTTTCTGACCAACCTCGCTGGATTCTTTGCTCTGGTGGTGGCGGTAGTACCTACTGCCTTTGGCAAAGATTATCAACAGGAATGTGTACACATCCTTTGCCATAATGACGGCTTCTGGAAAATTGTCCATTTCGTTGCTGCTGGAGGGTTCTTAGGAATTTTGGGAGGCATCTGCATTTTCAAATTTCCGCGAAGTATGCGGGGAAGAAAAAAAGGATGGCGCAATCGAACCTATGTCATTCTTGGAAGTATCGTATGGCTTTCCATTGCAGGTATTGGCATTTATAGTTTAATGAAGAATGAACCCTTTCCAAACGGTGTTTTTTGGGGAGAGGCCATTGCCTTGTGGGCGTTTGGTATTGCCTGGTTAATTAAGGGCGAGGCAAGTGAGATGATGGTGCTGAATTTATTCAAAGGAGCCAAGACACAGGCCATACCTGTCACTTTGAATCTGGACGCACAGATTGGCGCGACTCTTTCATCGATTGCTTACTTGCGAGGTAATACTCAAGCAGAAACGTTCGCACTCATGGCCAAAGCATTGCAACAAAAGAGCTTGCCAACGAATCAGGAATGGGGGTTAGTTTGGGGGCCTGTGACGTACGAAAGCGATCTGATGTATATCGCGAAAGGACCAAAGACGGAATTTGGGAATAGATACGCAGTGGTAATTCGTGGCACGATTCGGTCAATAGAAAGCTCATTGCAGGACTTGGAGCTTTCGCTGGTGGATTTGCCTTGGACAGACCCCAAAGCCCCTGACGATGCAAAAATCTCCATTGGGATAAAGAATGCCTTTGATCGACTGAAGGCCATGAAACAGACCTTTCCATCTGGTGAAGTGACCGCACTTGACTTCTTGAAAAATCTGGATGGCCGAAATGAAATAATGGTCACCGGACATAGCTTGGGAGGGTGTCTGGCGTCTGTCGTTCCCCTGTGGCTGAAGACCGAATTAGGTGCCATTGGTTCTTCGATCAAACCCATTACTCTGGCTGGTCAGTCTGCAGGTAATCAGGCATTTGCTACGTACTTTCAAACGACTTTTCCAGGGCTCGTTCGGTTTTACAACGAGTTGGATGTGGTACCCAAACTGTGGAATTATTACAGTTTGGAATCGGTGAAATCGCTCTATCCGTCTCCTGGGCCAAAGTGCGATCTCTTCTGGAAGGTACTGATGGATGCAGCGATGTTGGATGCTGGGCATAATTTCTTCCAGCCTGACAATGGATATAAGCTAGATGGAAAAGTGTATGATGAGAATGGATGGTTTGAGTTTGCCAAAGAGGTGGGCGCACAGCACAATCACAATTACTACATGTATCTTGTGGGTATTCCCTTACGAGTAATCCAAGGGACACCCTTCGAGCCGGGTCTTGGTGCCGGATGGTGGCCTCCAGGGGTAGAGCCGGTTTATGAGGAGGAGTGATGATGGCTCTTACACCAATCAAATCTGGGGATGGAGTCCAATTTTGAAATTGGGATAAAGTCTTAATTAATGGGTTCAAAGATTATTAGTGAAATTAAATTAGAAATTGATTCCGTTAAAAGTGAGTCATATTACCTTTAAACTAGTTTTTCTATTTTATGAATCCTAAACAACTATTTGATCAAATGTATTTCTCCAGTTCGGAGCAAGAGATTGAATCGTTGGTTAATAAGGATCTTGACATTTTCAAGAATGATAATTGGCATCCTCTTGGCCAAAACCAGAGCAATTACAGCATAGTAAAAAATCAGCAAGCGAACCCAATTGCTGCTCTGATTGAAAAAATCACAAACTCAATAGATGCGATATTGACAAAGAAGTGTTTAGAAGCTGGAATTGATCCTAAAGAGAAAAAAGCACCAAGATCGATACAAGAGGCAGTAGAAACATTCTTTGGTGAAGCTAGCTCAACTTGGGATTTAGATTCATTCAGGAGAAAGCAGTCGAAGGAAATACAAATTGTCGCTGATGGAGTACCGAAAAACACATCGGTTATAATTTATGATAATGGCGAGGGACAAAATCCTGATCAATTCGAAGATACGTTCTTGTCGCTGGTGAGTGGAAACAAGAAGAACATTCATTTTGTGCAAGGAAAGTATAACATGGGTGGAAGTGGGGCTTTGGTATTTTGTGGTAAAAAGAGATTCCAGCTTATTGCTTCAAAGAGATTTGACAATACGGGTGATTTTGGATTTACGCTGGTCAGAGAACATCCATTGTCGAAAGAGGAGCAGTACGAGAATAAAGAAACCTGGTACGAATATTTAATGATCGATGGTGTTATTCCGAGTTTTGAAATTGATGAACTGGATTTGAAATTGTTTGATCGAAAATTCAAAACCGGTACTATCATAAAGCTCTACTCTTATCAATTTCCTTCTGGGTATTCCGGATTTGCACAGGAATTGAATCAGAGCATCAATGAATACCTTTTCAGACCTGCATTACCTATCTACACAATTGACAATAAGGAGAGATACCCGAATAATAAAATTCTGGAGCTTGACCTGTTTGGTTTGCAGCGAAGGTTAGAGAAGGCCGACAATAGTTATGTAGAGGACTATTTCTCTTGGGACTTTGACAATGACCTGTTTGGGAAAAGTAAGGTGACAGCCTACGTATTCAAGTCCAAACTTAAAGACAGGGATGCCAAGAAATCTAAAGAGGTTGTGCGAAGTAGATTTTTCAAGAATGGCATGGCCGTAATCTTTTCATTAAATGGACAGGTGCATGGAAATTTCACATCAGAATTTATCACTAGATCGTTGAAACTCAATCTGCTGAAAAGTCACTTGCTCATTCATATTGATTGTACAGAGATGAACTATGACTTTCGAAAGGAATTGTTCATGGCTTCTAGAGACAGGTTGAAGGATGGGGAGGAAACGAAAGCACTACGAAAATTTTTAGCGACCGAACTAGGAAAGAAAGACAGCCCATTATCGGAAATTGAAAAGCATCGGAAAGACTCGATTACTGCTGATTCTGGGGACACGAAAGAGCTTTTGAAATCCTTTACCAAAAATCTCCCAATGGATAATGAGTTGATGAAGCTTTTGAATCAAACATTTAAGCTTGATCTCACCTCTGACAAGAAGCCGAAATCAAACACAGAACAAAAAAAGAAGAAAGAATCCAAGGACGAAAAAGAGCCATTCAAACCAGAAAGATTTCCTACGAGGTTTAATCTCAAGATTCCTGAAAAGAATGGCATCAAGGCGATCAATATCCCTAGAGGGTCAGAGAAAACGATACTCTTTGATACGGACGTTGAAAATCACTATTTCGATAGAATAGAAGAGCCGGGAGAAATGAAAATTGTCCTAGTCAGTCCTAAGCCAAATGATACTGATGGAGGAACCGAAATTGTTGAACCGAAAGGAATTGAGGAACTATTCAATATCAACAAGAGCAGCCCAAAGGATGGTACGATAAGGATTAGCCTAAACCCGAAAACAGAAGTAAGAGTTGGTGATGATATTGAAATGAAAGTCACTTTGACTGCTCCCGGTAAAGAATTTGAGGAAATATTTTGGGCGAAAATCACTGAGCCCCAAGCTCGACCCGAAAAGGTTAAAAAAGAGGAAGAGGATGAACCGCTTGGCTTACCAGAGTTTGTCCTTGTCTACAAGGATGCGAAAGAAGGTCAATCTCTCTTGACTTGGGATCAGTTGGAAGCTCAGAGCATTACCATGGGTTTTGAAACGGTCATGTATCCGCTTGGGAAAGGAGATAGTGAATTGGAAAGGGTGTATATCAACATGAACAGCAACGTGTTCAAAACCTTCATGTCCAAGACCAAGCATCCCAATGAACAGCAAATAAAAATGGCAGAGAATAAATACATCTCCTCGGTCTATTTTCATACGCTGTTCTTATACACGATAACGAAGAACAGGGGTTATCAGATTACAAAAGTATTAGAGAACAAAGCGGATGAGACTGAGCCAGTAGATGTAGCGGATTATCTAAAAGACATTTTCGATCATTTCTATTCTACATTTATCCTCAACTATGGAGGGATGGAAGAAATGATGGTTGGGGTGGGGGATTAATATTTAGATTGTATCAATGTCAATATTAAAATTATTGAAAACCTCTTGATCCTTTCTGCTAATAGTTATTACTACACCTATTTTTCTCAAAATCAATTGGAATGCATACTTCTGAAGTGTTTTATCCGTTTTCATCCTTCCTGTTTCGCGATCAACAAATACGCTTCTCCAAGCCTCATTTGAGAGATTAAATGAATCTGTTTTAAAAAATTCGATAATTTCATCTTTCTTATTCTTTGCTATCGCCACTTTTAAAGTTGAATAGAGGATATTTTGACCAACAGGTTTGAAAAGTAAACTGACGTCATCGGATCTCCTGTCTATTGTTTTTGTTTCTAAGAATAATTTGAATGATGGTATTGATTCGAACAACTCTGTAAACAAATCTTCGATTATTTTTTGATTGGTTGTAATAATGTTATCTGATTCTCGTCTATGAGTGAACTTTTTATGATCCTGACCGGTGACTTTAACACCAAAAACATTTTGATCAGTTAGTATGGTTACGATGAAATCATATAGCACGATAATGTTTGTAAAAGCTGATCTATTGCTTACACTTATGCCACGCGTCTTATGAAAAAGAATGATACCCTTAAATAATTCAAAATCTTCAACTAGGTTTCGAGTAATTATGGCGCAATTATCCTCTTCATCAATGGCGATAATCTCACTTTTGTCTACTGGTTTAGCATAACGATTTAAAGTTGAAAAGACTCTTCGAGTTCTTATTAATCCTTCATCTGTATTTTTGTGAGCTAAAAAGATTACTGAAATCTCGTCATTTTTTAGAGAGCCCACTTTGCCGATTGCATCTTTAATAGCTTTGATTCTATGCTGTCCATCAATGGCAAAGAGTTTCTCTTCTCCACTTAATGTAAGTATTCCAAAAGTTCTACTTAGATATTCTAAATTTTCTTCACTAAAGGATTCGTATTTCTGTAAATCTAGATCCTGATAGGTAGGGCTACCTTCATAAATGCCCAAAATTACAGAATTAAAAAATCTCTGCTCCTGTGTTTTCAAATAATCAACTATTCCTTTGGTTCTATCTTGAACTTCTCGTTGAATAAGAGTTTTGAGCCCATCACTTTTGTGTATCTCATTTGCCATTGAAACGCGATCTGCAAGATCACTGAACTTAAGCACAGTTGTGTAATAAAGCCAGTCACCCATTTGGGCTTTGAGCGTAGGAAGTACAAGTTTACCGCTAGACATAAATATCTTTCAGTTCAGGGTTCACTTTCGCCTTTGGAACATCCGTATTAATGTGAGGGACAAAAGTATTAATAAGTTTTTCTTCAATCTCATCTATATCCGAATCTAACTGAATTTCCGCATAGAAAAAATGCAAATAGTTGTTATACAGATTTAACATTTCATAAATCTTCGATCTTGGTTTGCCTTTGCCTTCCAAATCCCTCAAATATTCTGAAAACCTTATTTTTAGAGTGCGTGAAGTTTTCCCTACATAAAATAAATATCTCGTATCAAGAAAATTCGACATTTTGGGGATCGTAACGAAACAGTAAATCCCTTTGCTATTTGGGATTTTAGTAAGATTCGACTTATTGAACTTATATTTTTTCCAACTTAAACCCTGATTGATATTATTGGCGGGATCTTTCCAGTAATCTGGATATAGCAAGAATTTTCTAACATGAAGTTTTAAAAGACCCTTTTCCGCCCAATCTACATCGTAAGCCATAGTCTATATAAAACAAGCTGCACACCCTTCACTTTCGGTATCGTCAAGGATGTCAATTAAAAATTTTGAACCTTTGGATTTTTCCTTGTTCAGTCTATTCAGATGATCGTTTTTTATGATCTTCATCCGGTTTGGGTGAATGATGTCTTTGAGCGATTCATGCTGGTTCCAGGTAAATCCCTCTTTTTCATTTTCATACTCCATCGCCTGAATGTATAGGTCAGGATGCTGCTCATAGAGCCAAATCCATTCAATTTTTTGCTGAAAAAAGCAGAAATAACAACCTGATCTGCTACGGGCGTATTGACCTGTCTTGCCGTTTACTTCATAGTCCAGCTTCTCGTAGTAGCCCGGCACGCCTACTTCACTGTCTTCCAATAACTTGAAAATATCCTTACGAACCAGCACATCTTCGTTGGTGAGTAGGGGATAGTCATCTTCAAAAGAAACTGGATAGTTCTTGTCTTTAAGATACTTGAAAACCACCTGATTGAATTCGGCTACACCCTGATTCAACAAGAGGTTAAGTTTCTCCTGTCTCACTCTTTTGTTTTGCTCGGGATTCCTTTCTTCAAGAGTAAGCGGATCAGTGACAATCTCTACAATTTTATCCAGCCAATTTCCATTCGTCACATCTTTATAGAGATCAAGGACGTGTGCCCTTTCCTTATTGGAGACAACTTGTTGAATGATCTCTTCGCTCCAGATATTCCTTCTGAATGGAAAAATGGATTGGATATTTTGTTTCTTAGAAATATAGCCCTCTCGATCTTCATCGCCTCGAATCCCTACATACGACAGGGTCTTGGCATCTCCCACGTAACTTTCGAATGGCTCCAGTTTCATTTTCTTGGTACACCATCTTGCCACATTTGAGGGGAGATATCCACGATAGGCTTCATAATAATAATCGAAAGGATTTTTACCCAAGTCTTTTGCTTCTTTGGATATCAACCGCTCGATAGGTTTACCCAGATACCCTTCTAATCTTTCAATCAATTGATAGGTCTCATCCAATTCCTTTCCTGTGTCACAGAAGTAATACTGCATATCCAATTGTGGATATTTGTCACGCAGGTAAATAGCCAAGGCGGCACTGTCTTTTCCTCCCGATATACCGAGTACATGTTTTGGCTTATTCATCGAGTTCTTGATCAAGGAGGTTGACGAGTATAAATTTATTCAATTTTTTATTCTTCCCTAACGCTTCTTTCACTTTATTCATCGTATCCAGTGCATCATCGTCCAATTCTTTTGGCAAATGAATTACTTGTTCTTTCATTCCATCATCCAGGGACGTAATTCCGATTTTAAGCATTTTTTCCTCACCGCCAGTAGATGCTTTGCTTAGGTCATTGAGATTGTCAAGTTCTTGAAATGCATACGCTAGCTTATCCTTCAGAATGTCTTCTTCTTTATCGCGAAGTGCTTCCAGTGGCTTGCCCATGATCACATGGCAAATAGAATTAATCCATGAATTTCGATCATCCAGTGGAGCTCTTAGTCTGATCAGCAGGCCACTTTGATTTGGAATCAGCATGTGTTCTTTCAAGTGGCTGTACCTAATTTCAATTTTCTTCTTATATGCTTTGAATGAAAGTTTCTTGTCATGAAGCAGTTCGGTCAAAATGAACAATTCAATTCGATCCACTAGCCGATCAAAGCATCCTTGCAAATCTCTAATTGCTTCTCGAAGTTTTACTATGTATTCATCGAACAACTCTTCTGAAGCCAGAAGCTCTTTCAATTCGACTCCAATAGCCTTGGGGAATTGCTCGAAAAATAGCTTTTCAGGGTCTTCAGCTTTTTCAATGGATTGTCGGAGCACCTTTGCTTCCTTACTTATCCTGTTGGTCGTTTTAGCATAATCATTTAGTTGGTGATAAAACACCATAAATGGCTTTACACTTTCTATTAAACTCTTGTTGTTGAATTTATCTTCATCCTTCAATTCAAGAAGTTCTCTATACTTATTGTAAAGGTCAAGCTTGACCCCTTTTACGTCGAAGGTTTTGATTTCAAACTGTGCGGGATCACGAGTAAAGAAATAAAGATGCGTATCAGTCATTTCAGGCTGATATCCTTCCTTTTCATTGAACAAGGCAAAATCATCTCGCTTGATAAATAGAAATGCAGGAACCCAGAAATCAAGGAACCCAGGGGTGAGTTTGAAAGGTTTGACACTTAGTGAATCATACAATTCTGAAACTTTTCTTCGTTCCGATTTGCACGACTCAATAAAGTCTTCACTTGCCTTCCAAAGATCTTTGAAATGCTTGGATGGAGCGGAAAACTCAAACCCTACTTTGGTTTGACGATGAATACCGGTTTCTCTTAATAGGCTCAGATAGATCGTCTTCTCGGGAGGGAATAGAGAATCAGAGAAACCTAAATCGCTCATGTGATAATTTTCAACAAGGGCTTTATAAAATGGTTTTTTCGCAGCGATACCGCCTTGTAAAATATGTCTGTTCGCTAGTTCATTCCTGAAAACAGGAGTTCGTGAATACACCTTGTCACATATCCTAGACACCACTTGATTTAGCTCCTTGTTAGATTTGATAGTAGTCACTTTGCCTGACCACATCCATGTGACCTGATCAGTGAAAAGCGCATCAAGTACGTGTCTGTTCAAAAGTTGTCTTTGACTTGTGAGTATGTTGTCGAACTCTTTTCTAGCAATTAGATCATCATTATTTTTCGCTTTTGCTTTGGTTGTTCTTTCTATATCGATCAACAACTCTTTGACATCCTCGACATTTTTGAAAACTGCATAAAGCGTTTCATTCTGTACCAATGAGAGTTTCTTCAACTCACCTGTGTCAGTTGATTTATTGAAAACAAGATTGATGAACCCGTCTATTTGTTTTGTTGGGGTGTCTTCAATAGGGAATTCAGAAATTATATATTCAAAGAATCTCGGCGTACCGAAATGATAGGTATTCGATTTCGCATTAACAACCGAAAAATTGAAGTACTCCTTAAGTTTTGTTGGAATATCAATTTGATCATCAACATTCTTATCCGCCTCTTTGAGTTCTTCAGCAAAATCTACGTCCGTTCCTTCAAAGATTCTGAAGGCATTATTGTAACGAGTAAAAAGGATGATTTTTTTATCTTCAAGTTCTTTGAGAGAGGCACTTATTTCTTTTGGCTTGTAAATATGATCGAGATAAGTCACCAAAAAACCACGATCCAATCGAGCTCCTTTATGACCCAAAAGACTGATTAGGCCTATGATCTTAATAATGTCTTGCGCGATATTGATATTGCCTGTGTAGATGGTTTCTGTTCGTTCTATACCAGTAGAAATTCCTCTCCATCCATTGTAGTCGAAATTTTTATCGCTTCGCAGGTAAGAATAAAATTCATGGTGCAGGTAATCATAAATATCAGATATGATCAAATGTTTAGAACTTGTTTTATCAAACTCACCCTCTAGAAAGGTAAAGAGCGATCTTTCATTTTGACCGTAGCGCTGCAAGCCAATTGCTAGGAGGTAAGCCGAGAAAATATCTAAGGGCCACAACGATGTACTTATTTCTTCAAGAAATTCAGTCTCAGCTTTTACTACTAAGTGCTTTTTCTGAAGCTCAATTGTTTTTGCAGATACTTCCGAGTCGGCACTGTTTTGATTTGAAATTCTACGAGCAGCTAGATAAAGCAACTGCTCTACAGGCTCGTTAAATGTTAAGTCCTTGAATCGACCCTTAACTTTTCTCCATTCGTTCCGCTCAGCAGCATTCAGGAAAGAAGAGGAGTAAGCATCAAAACTTTGATGCAGGGTAGTGACCAACAAACAATTGTTAGTCGAGTCCCCTACAAATTCTGCCAATTGCTGAAGAAAGTAAATTTCCCTTTCGGGTTCATTCCTCACTGCATATTCGATGAACTTCCCAAATTCATCTATAAGCAGTATTAAAGGCTTTTTCTGAGAATAGTTTTTAAGTTGAGATAGTACCTCGTCTACTGAAAGTGATGAGCCCAACTTATCCGCAAGCACTTCCTGTAGTGAACGGTATTCACCTACAATTTTCAGAAAAGTGTATTGCTTGCCAAGATCAATTTCAAAGAGATCTTTTTCTTTTTTTACACTCTTTTCGAAAGCCCACAGAAAAACTGATTTACCAGAACCGTAGGAGCCAATAATAGAGAAGGAGCTAAATCCTTTTTGAATTAAATCTTCTATTTCAGAAACTACTTTTCGCGCATTTGGCGTAACGATGTAGTCAATTTCCTGAGACTCATCTCGAACGATATTTACAGAAGGTGAGAAATTAGCCTGCATAGTATTTTTTTAAAATATCCAGAGATGTTGGCTTTTTTGAAAATTGGAGTTCTTTAATTCCAGCTTCATTACTAAAATTCACCCATTTATATTTTTCAGAAAGTTCTTCCAATTTTTCAGTCAATCCTTCTCGATTTAGGGCGAAAATGCTTCCAACGCCTTCACTGTATAGCACTTCAAAACTTACCGATTTATTGTACTCTTCATTCTCAAGGATGCAAAAAGCAAATATTGGAATTGGAATTTCAGGTCTTCGTTTTGGTTCAACTGAAAACCATTCTATCTTTTCCTTTTTCTGTTTAGTTACCAAGTTAAGTTCAGTAAGAAGTCCTGAGTGACTTTCATCCAAGTCTTTGCTGTCATCTCTTGGGATATATGTCCTGCTAAAAGTCTGTAAGTCTGTTTTAAGGGTTGTTTCCGAAACTGTACCACCAGATTCCGCAACCCAGTTTTGAAAATGATTCAAGTTAAACTCTGGTTTTCTTTTTCTCAGTTCATTAAAGACGAGGTAATAAGCCGAAGCATATTCATTCTTCACTAGTAAATAATGCAACAGCCAAAGCGTCCCTTCATCTTCAAGGTAAGGATCCCATCCACCTTGATCATCAAATATTTTCGATGACAATTCTGAAACCTCTTTTGATTTATCATCGAAAACGCCAAAGGCTTTAAGCCAGAATTTTATGGCGACAACCATGTTTTTACCTACTCCAAGTTTAACAGGGGCGTCATCAGATGCGAAATCTCCTTTTTCTTTGAGATAATCATATCCCTTTTTCAACCAGTAAAGTCTACACTGAAATGATTCGTGTCCTGAGAATCTCATGCTAATTGAACAATTTTATTTGATCGCTACTTTTGACAAACTCATCAGCCTGTTTTAAAAACCACTCTTTTAGAGTCAATTCGTTTTTCGCTAAAGCCAAATAAAGATCACTCTTTAATTTCGGGTCTGTTTCAATTACAATTCTTCCAGATTTACCCCTCGCCATGTTATGTTACATATGTTATGTAACAAATGTAATGGATTCTTGAGCATTTGAACTTATCGAGTCAAAAAGCCCACTTCAGCCGCCCATACACCAAGTACGCATCAGGCCGACTTTCATCAAAGTACAACTGACTAATCAAGTCGAAATCCTAAATGGGTGATTGGCAGTAACATTCCATGTTGCGATAAGGAGTATTAGTATATCATTATAAGGAGTATAAAAAAAGAACTATATAATGACATTATCGTTTTTAAATTGTTTTTACACAACTTTATAGTTTAATTTACTAAAACATATACATTTGCAGCCCGTTGATAAAAAAGGAGAGGTAGTAGCGTTTCTTAGAGACTTCAAAGAAAAGAAACAGATTTGGGGAGTGGTGTTTTTGGATGATAGAGGAAAGAATTTTAGTGCCCTATCAGAATTGGAGATTCGTCCTGTAGAAAGAGAGCAGGTTTTAGATAAATTGTCAAGTAGTGATTTTTCAGAAGGCCCATTGGAGGAAGATTTTCATGGAGGAAAGGAAATGTGGGTTTTTGGGAAAGAGGTTAAGGGAAAGGAAGTGTACATAAAAATTACGCTTGGCCCTGCCAGCACTAAAACCATTTGTATCTCTTTTCATTTGGCGGAATATTCGATGAATTACCCATTTAAACCGCAAACGTGATGATAAGCCCACTATCAGGAAAAGACATGACTCTGTCTTACGATTGGCGCACGATATCCTTTCGGAAAGAAGAGTTTGAAATCCCTTTTCAATTTTATAAATGCGAGGAAAGTGGTGAGCAGTTCACCACCACCGAGCTGGATGAGCTGAATATGAAGATGCTGCATCATCAGTATCGTTCTCGTCATCACATACCAACCGTCCAGGAAATAGTGGATGCCAGAGAGCAGTATGAATTGTCTACAGCAAGAATGGGTGAAATACTAGGATTTGGAGCCAATACGTATCGGTTGTATGAGTCAGGGGATGTTCCTGGTCTGCCCAATGCCAACCTCATCAAACTTGCCGCGAGTCCTGAAAGTTTTAAAAAATTGGTTGAAGAGTGGGTGACCGGCAATGAGAAAGCCAAACAAGATTTGCTTAATAGAATCCACAAAATCATTGAGACACATGAAAAAAATCAATTTGGCTTTGACTTTAGCCTATACCTGATGGGAGATCCGCTTGCAGATGAATTTACGGGTTACAGAAAACCAGATCTTGAAAGGCTCACGGAGATGATCGTGTATTTTGCTCATGAAGTTCCGAGTTATAAAACGAAGATGAATAAGCTTCTTTTTTATGCTGATTTTGCGCAATACAAGAGTGCTGGCGAATCAATTAGTGGTACAAGGTATTATGCCATTCCATATGGCCCTGTACCGAATAGTTTTCAATCGATTTATGAAAGAATAGCCACAGATGATATCATTGACGGATTGTATGAAGGTGACCGACTGATGCTTACTGGTCGAAAGGACAGACCATTCAATTCGGGTATGTTTTCTAAGACGGAATTAAATGTCTTGGGAAAAATATGTAATGAATTTAAGCATACGTCCCCGTCAGAAATCAAGGATATTAGTCATCAAGAAATAGCTTGGCAAGTAAATCAAGAGTCAAAGTCATCCATAGCTTATCACTATGCGTTTGATTTGAAAGCCGTTTGAGTTTTTTTGAAGCCGAAAATATTCCATATTCCGATAAGGAATATTTAATGTTTCACTTTCCTCAAAAAGCCCACTTCAATCGCCCATACACGAAGTACGCATCTGGTTGGCTTTCATCAAAATACAACTGGCTAATCAGGTCAAAATCTAGGTTGGTAGCTGGTGAATAGGTGAGGGCAGGGCCCAAAATCAATCCATCATCTCCCGGGAAGAAAAGTACCATCAAACTACCATTTAGCAAGGGGTGGAAGGGGTAAGAAGATTGCAAATAGGCAGACCAATCAGTAGAGGAGATGGATCGAACATCAAGATTTGCGGCACTTGAAAATTCCAGCCCACCTACATTCCGACTGTAGGAATTGTACAGTATTGATCCATTGAGGTAAAGTGAATTTGCGAACGAATAATCCGAAGTAATAGAGGCCAGAAAAGCATCTCCTTTGGTGGAGTCAAGCGCATTGAAATAGGTGAATTCGCCCTTGAATCCAGAAAGTCCAAGGTTACCCGCCCAGGCGCCTCCGAGAACGGCGTTGTTTTGCATCACACCTCCCAGTACCTGCAGGTCATAATTTCCCTTATTCCATTTGTACATGCCCGCAGCAGTCAGTTCTTCCCAGCTATTGGCCATTTTCACAGCAAACTCATACCCTCCGGCATAACCAATAAAGCGTTGATATCGGATGGCGTCACTTCCAGGTCGCTCTTCGTAATCAAAATCCAGTAGCGAGTACGCATTAAAAATATCGTTCGGATTCCACGCCAGATTCACTCCCCAGTTGATGCGCTGACGGCCTACACTCAGCTGCCACTTTTCTTCATTCCATTGTAGATACGCTCGATCAATCATTGATTGTAGGACGACACGGTCGCCTTTTACAGTGAGGGAAAGGTCGAAGTAGTCGTTGTTTACGTCCAGCAATTGAGCATATCCAGGAATGGCTTTGACCAAATCGCCAGTGAACAATCGATTCCGTATTTCTAGTTTACCCGTCAGTTTTTCTGAGGCAAACCACTGAAAATTGATTCGATTGTGGATGAGGTTTTCGGTCATGGCCGAATCGACACCTTCGATAAACGTGAAGGTCACCATGTCTTTGATGTAGCCATTTGCGAGGAGTTTTTTTTCTTCTTCGTCTTCTTGGCCGAATAATGTCAAGCTAGCCGCAAGAACCAGAATGGAAAGAATGGAGCCAGTAGTTTTCATAAAAGGCCCCTACTTCGATTCATCAGCTTCCACCTTTCCATCCACGATGGTGATCACTCTTTTTGCTTTGTCGATGACTCGCTGGTCGTGCGTGGAAAACACGAAGGTTACGTTTTCGTCTTCATTCATTTTGGCCATGATGTCAAGTAGTGAATTGGTAGATTCACTATCGAGATTGGCCGTGGGCTCGTCCGCAAGAATGAATTTGGGTTTTGAAGCCAAGGCTCTGGCTACCGCCACACGTTGCTGTTGTCCACCCGAAAGTTCGGCTGGCCGCCGTTTTTTCGTTTCGGATATTCCCATCTTTCCCATCAATTCATTTGAACGAGCTTCCCGAACCTTCTTGTCGTCTTTCTGCAAGAGCATGATAAATTCGATATTTTCCTTGGCCGTCATCACGGGAATGAGGTTGTATGATTGAAATACAAATCCGATGTTGTGCATTCTGAAATCGGTAAGTTCGGATTCACTCAAATGGTCAATCTCTACACCATCGACAATGACCGTCCCCTCGGTTGGCGTGTCCAATCCACCTATCAAATTGAGCAAAGTCGTCTTGCCAGAACCAGATGGCCCAACTATGGCCGTGAATTCGCCGGCTTTAATATCAATGCTGATATTGTTTACCGCATGAACAGGGATGGTGTCAGGATTGTATGTCTTTACCAGATTGGTTGCTTCTATTACGTGCATGATTATAGTTTTCTGATAGCTTCTAATGGATTTAATCGAACGGCTTTTATAGCTGGGAAAATAGCACCAATAAAGGCCGTGACCATGACCACTAACATCAAGAGTGGGTAGGTGCTGTTCTTGATTTCAGGGTAGAATATGGAATCAAAACCGTATTCTTTCAGTGCATCCGAATAGGCCGATAAGTCAAGTCCTCTCGAACCTAGCCAGACAATGGTCAGGTAGCCGCAAGCTAGACCGATAGGCCCGGCAAGTAGTCCCAATAAGGAAGTCTCTACCATGATCATGGAAAAAATACTTCGTTTTTTCATTCCAACCGATCGCAGCATACCGATCTCTTTTGTTCGTTCGAGCACCGCCATAAGCATCGTGTTTACGATCCCAAACAACAGGGCTAGCATGATTATAACGGTGAGTAATTGCTTGGTCACGACCGAGGATTCTTCCATCAGATTAAATTCTGGCGCAACCTCTTTGTAGGAGCGCACGGTGTTATTCGTGATGCCGGATAGTTTTTGTTTTGTCGCATCAATCTGCTCTGAATTGCTGAGTAGAATGGCAAATTCATTGATACCTTCGGCACCCACAAGTCGGTTCAAATCTGACTTTCGTAGATAGATAACTGTTTCATTAATTTTTGGAGATTTGGAGTCGAAGATCCCCTCCACTCGACAGGACGCTGAGGTGATATTTCCATCAATATCCTGAAAAGTGATGACGATTTTAGAGCGTATTTTCACTTTCAACTTATTGGCCAGCTTCATGCTGATCAAGACCGGATTCCGTTTTATTTTATTGAAATAAGTACCGTCTGTCAACTGCTCTTCTAAGCTGGTTGTTTGCGATTCGGCCAATGGGTCAACGCCATAAATTTGAACGCCTAAACTTGTTTTCGAACTTGCAATCATGCCATTGACCTTGCGTCTGCCCGAATATGATTTAATCGCTGGGTCCTCTTTGATTGATTTGATTATTTGAGCTTCATCCACCTGATTGAAAATGTCTGGCTCAACCAAATATTCAGGATTATGAACTTGAATGTGCGAGTGTTCGTAATTGATGGCATTTTTTGAGAAAGCTGCACCGAAGCTGTTGTAGAAGGCGATCATAAAAATAAGCGCCCAGACACCAAGAATGATCGCTCCTATCACGACGAAACTACGTCGCTTGGATCGCCAAATATTTTTCCAGGATAGAGAGAGTATCATTCTTTTAGGGCTTTAATGATTTTCAAATGCTGGATGGCCAGCATGGGATAAATACCCAGCAAGAGCGAGATGACCAGGATCACAATTCCCTGACTGTAAAAGATCACCGGGTCGAGAGAGAAAGCGATAATTGCTTCGTACCCAAAATTTTCGTACGCCTTTGCTGCATCTCCTGTGAATTCGATTGGATTCTTAAAAAAGTAGAATGTCAATGGGAAGCTTGCCACCAATCCAAGTAGCACGCCAAGAAAGGTGAGCATGAGGATTTCCAATGCGACCATGAACTGGATTTTTAATTTTTTCATACCTATCGAGACGAGGATTCCGAATTCATAGGTTCGCTCCTTGGTCATCATCAGAAAGGTGCCCAAAATGCCGAACCCAATAACCGCGTAAAGAATGTAGATCATTATGAGCCCACCGTAGTAATCCATCTCAATGCCTTGCAAAAGCTCTGGCATCATCTCTTCCCAATTCATGATGTCAAGGTCGTTCCCTTCTGCAAAACTGCTGAGGGACGATTGGATTTCTATGAACTCATCAGGTTCATTCATCAGCAAGGAATACGAAGTGATGATCCCCTCAGCGCCAAAAAATTCTTGAGCCAGGGGAAGTGGGAGGTACACGGCGTTTTGGTTCAGATCCGGAACCGGAAATTTCAAGAGGCCTTCGACCAAATATTTACCTGCCGCATTTACGCCATGGTAGCCTTGACTGACAAAAATGATCGTGTCGCCTACACCCAACTTCAAGTATTCTGCAAGTCCTTGTCCGACCAAAACCCCTTTGCCAGACATGTAGACGCCTTCCGTCAGTTTGTTGTCCAAATAGGTGAGTCTGGCCTCCAAGTCTGGGTCAACGCCGTTGATCAGCGCGCCCTTTGTTTTATCCTTGTAGGAGGCAAGAGCGAAAGACATGAGCCGAGGCACGGCCACATTAATCTTTTCAGAATCCAAAGTGAGGTTGTCCAAAACAGCTTGCTCAAAGCCATTGTCAAGAATTTTCTCCTCCCAATATTCCGATTGATGAATAGCCAGATGCCCTGTGTAAAAGCGTACGGAATTATCAATCATGCGTTGGTACGAACCCAGCTGCATGGATTGCATGAAGACCGCAAAAAAGACGGCAAATCCGATGGACGAGGCGGTGATCCAGGTACGCTTACGATTTCTCCAAATGTTGCGCCAAGCTAGTTTTAGAAAGAGCATGTCATCTGAGTCGTTTTAGGTTTTGGATAGAAAAGAAGCTGTCTGCCAATTCCATATCAAATTCAAAATTGGAATACATGAGAATCGTTTTTTGGTCTGGATTTTCAGCTGGGATCATTTCCATCTTTGTTGGGATCATTCGGTTGCCCATTTTTTTGATATCCGACATGATCATCGTATTCACCGGATACCCATCTTCGTCATAGTATTTGAACATCATTTGATAGTACTCGACTTTGGAAATGTAGGCTTCAATTTTCCCCCAAACCACCGCTGTTTCTTCCTTGGGGATAAGGGCCACTTTCCAAGTGTCGTACTTCCCGATCAAGGTATCTCCCAGCAATTCATATTCGTAATCGGTCACCATTGCCGATTGGTTCACAAGATCGTCATTCGTGAAATCCGATCCCATCCAGCTTTGCATCATCATTGACGGAGGGAGCTTAATTATCCGATCGATGCTAGGCTGCCAGTTCCAGAGTTCCTTCTGACGCTTGAGCGTGCCCATACCTTTGTCTCTTGCTGGGGCGGTGATTAGAACGAGACTATATTCGGTTCCCTTTCCCCATGTTTTCATGGTGACTTCTCGTGTCCATTTGGGTCTCACGATTGTCATGGTCAATGTGCCACGATTGGATTTTCCTTGCATTTTTTCGTCAGCCTTTTTTATGATTTCTTCCGCCGATTGAGCGAACGCCGAAGTGGTAATAAATAGCGTTAGTATCAGGTCAATGAACTTCATTTTTACAATACTTTTGGATTAGATAATTTTCTATTTCATCGAGCGGGTAGGCCTCTTTAATGATCAGGTATTGATAGCCGATCCCATCAAATAGCGCACCCAATAACTTTGCTTCTTCTGCTGGCTTCTTCATTCCGATTCCGCCAAGTAGTTGTTCAAAAAGAATGAGATAGTTTGAGTACATCTCTGTGGCCATTTTTTTGACAAAGTCAAACCGATCTACTTGAAGCACCAGCTTGGAAATGAACACCCATTGTTGATAATTTTCTCGTAGTTCACTAAAAAAAAAGCGGATTACGTTTTCGAGCATTTTTTTTGGGTCTTCATGGATGACTTTTTCCATCATATCAGTTTCTCCTTTGTTCAGTAGGTCGATCAGGCCTCTCAAAAGTTCATCTTTACTGGAAAAATAATTGTACATCAGACCCTTGGAGATGCCGGCCTTTTCGGCAATGTTGGCGATGGAGGTGGAGTCGTATCCTTTGGTAGCAAAGAGTTCAAGCGAGGCATCCAATATCTTGGATATGCTTGCTTCTCTTATTTCTTCAATCTGCCCTTTTGATCTGGGACTCATACGATGACTGAACGTTCGGTCAATGGTAAAGGTTGCTTTTTTATGCTTTTAAACTGATTTCTTGTTTGATTTGACAATGGGACTCGTCACGAGTCAGAATTGAACAAAATAAAAACGCCTCGTACCCAGACGAAGCGCTTTTGAACCTACCCTATCAGTCCCGAGTCCTCGGGACTAATTTTTTCTCACTCGGCTATTTACACTTTCATTGATGGTCACATCATTTGTGCCTCTGTATTCCACTCGACTTTCCCCAGAAGCCTCCACCGTCAGCTGGTCATCGGCATACACTTTGGAGTTAGACGCCCCGGAAGCATCAAGAGTTACAACCTTCACGTCCAAATCATCTGCATTGAGGGTAGCGACTCCACTGACTTCAGCATCCATTTCTTCTGCGTCACCTCGAATCTTCAGTTCAGCCCCACCACTCATGTCAATCACTACCATTTTGGTTTCAATATCAGCATTGAAATCTGCATCACCTGACAGTTCTATTTCAATCTGGTCATTATCAAAATCCCTGATGTACCCCCGACATTCTCCGGAGGCTCGGAAGTATTCTAGTTCTGGCATTGTAATGTAGACCGTAACTTCTCTTGATGATCTTTGTCTGTCATCGTTATTTCTGATCGTTAATCGACGATCAGATTGCTGGAAAGATACATCCTCAAAATCTCGATACCTTCCTTTCAGTTCCACGGAGTATTCATCTCCTTGTTCTATTTTCACTTGGAACTCATCCGAAACTCGTACTTGATCAAAGTCTTTGAAATCAAACGATTGAGTGGAATTTGAACTATAGTCATTGTAGTCATGACGTCCACGCTCATCATCATCACATGTCATACAGTCAATCCCATCCTCATTGAATACCCACGTATTGTCCCCCATCTGATAGCCATAGTATCCGTTGAGATGCAAGGTGTTCACGATGATTTCATCCAGGTCTTGATCCATTTTGAATTCCTTTCCATACGGAATATAAAGCGTGACATCAATGTTTTGGAATCTGAATTTTGCCTCATCCTTGAAAGTCAATCGTGAATCGAATTCCAACCTATTACCCTTTTGAATCACGTTGTATTCTACACGTCCTGCATTCTGGCGAGCATTTTTTCTCGACGATCCCCAAGCTTCAGTTTTGATGACCACCAGATAAACACTATCGTCATGACCTCTGAGTCTCAAATCCACTCCCTCGTATTCGCCTCTGTTCCATTCAAGTTCATTTAAATACAGCGTGGGAGTTTCTTCGGCTACTGGAAAGGTAATTTCTCTTTCCAGGGTATCATCAGAACTGAATTGTCCAATGATTTTTGGAATAGTGAATGAGCAACCCGCTACTGCAAGTATCCAGATTAAAACCATGCTCAAGGCCACATATGCATTTCCAATTCTTTTTTTCAGCAAAATGGTCAAGCCCAAAAGTGAGACGCCAAGTGCAGGAATGAAACAAAAGAAGAAGGCGCTAATGGTGGCAAGTGGGCCCATTGAAAAATCTGAAATTGGGAAGCCATTAATGAGGCCAACTTTTCCACCCAAATCCCAATTCACACCTAGCATCAGCAATAGTGTGAAGATGAGACTAATCATAACAGCGAACCCGGTCAGGAGCACTCCGGCTCCAAAAACCACGCGAACGGCTTCAATGACGAAAGTCATAACCGGGCCCATCATTTTACCCAATCCTTCAAAAATCATTCCGATCAGACGGAAGGGGAATAGCAATATTTTCACGAAGATGTTTTCGTCACCTTCATCTAATTTGAGTGTTGTTTTCACGTTCTTTTCAATCCCCTGTACTGTCACGGGTTCACCCTTCATCTCCATTTTTTCGGTGACGGACTGGGCTTCTGGCGTGATGATCCAAAGGATGATGTAGAGAACGAATCCAGCTCCGAAAAAGAGCCCAATTAAAAATATGATCCGCACTACAACTGTATCGATTCCGAAATACGAGGCGATACCTCCAGACACTCCGCCGAGCACTCGATTGTCAGGATTTCTAAAAAACTTTTTATAAGTGGCCTTATCCTCCAAGTCGTCTGATTCTGGCAGTACTATCCAAAGTATGATGTAAGCAAGTAACCCAATTCCGAAGGTCATTGTGAAGATTACCCAAAGCAGACGAATCCAGATTGGGTCCATAGAAAAGTAATTGGCAATGCCACTGGCTACTCCACCCAGTGCCTTCCGTTTTGCATTTCGATACAGTTTTTTGGCACCACCCTCATTCGTGCTTTTTTGTTTTGAGTCCGTCTGTTTAGATTCAGTCCTTTTAGAATCTTCTTGTTTTTGATCAACGGGTTCGTCTTCGAGGGTGGCTTCAAAATCTGCGACTGTTCCCATAGAGGCTATTAGCTCGTCCACCTGCTTAGCAGAGATTGCTTCCTTATTTTTCTTGAGCTCACTATAAAATTTCTCGGCAATTCGATTTTCAATATCATCAGTGATCTCCTTGCTGTCTTCAAATGTTGAAAAGAATTTGTAGACAGATTCCAGGTAAGATTTCAGCTTGTTGTAGCCTTCCTCTTCTATATGGAAAATGTTTCCACCAATGTTTATACTTATCGTCTTCTTCATGATCTATGTGTTATTCGCGTGATTTATTTCTTTGAGGATACGGTGGCTGCCTTTTTCTTGGCAGTTTTAGCCTTGGGTTTGGTCTTTCCATTCACCATGATGCTTTGCGTGGAACCAACCAGTTCCTCCCAGGTAGTGTTAAGTACTGCAAGGAAGTCCTTGCCATCGGGTGTAAGTGTGTAGTACTTTCTGGGAGGCCCTGATTTGGATTCTACCCATTTGTAGTCAACCAGTCCAGCCTTTCTTAGGCGAGTAAGTAGCGGATAGAGCGTGCCTTCCACCACCATGATTTTCACTTGGGTGAGTTCTTCCAACATGTCTGAAGCGTAAACTTCTCCTCGGGATATTACGTGCAGAATGCAGAATTCTAAAATCCCTTTTCGCATTTGCACCTGTGTATTTTCTACGTTCATTTATTCGACGTTTGGCACTGTGTACGGAAAAGTACTATGCATGGCCAAGTACTAAGCAAAAAAAGTTACTGAAAGTATAAAATTCTTCTAATCATTCTATTATTAATTAAAATAATTATAAATAACAGGGGTATTTGTCTACAGTCTGGTCGAAGCAGCGATCAAACTTATCAAGAGAATTTGGCCAGTCTTTTGCTTAATTTCTAACTTGCGTTCGACTTAGCGCTTATGCGAAAATTTCTTCTCGTTTTGTTTATTGGGATAGGTACTTGGGCCGTGGCTCAGGATGCCAATGAATCCAAGGACAAAACCCCCAAGTACAGCAACGAATTTTTGAACCTTGGTGTAGGTGCGCGGGCATTTGGGCTAGCCCTCAGCTCTGTTGCTTATACTTCGGATGTGACCAGCGGGTACTGGAATCCAGCGGGGCTTTTGGACTTAGAAAAAGATCAGGGAATGCTGATGCACTCGTCGTATTTCGGAGGATTGGCTAGCTATGATTACATGGCGTTTGCTACCGATGTGGATGCTGAGAGCAAATTGGCGATCTCTATCATCCGCTTTTCTGTGGATGACATTCCTGATACGCGTTTCTTGTTTGACGCTAATGGCGCCATCAATTATGACAACATCCAGTTTTTTGCAGCGTCGGATTATGCCTTTATTGGTTCCTATGCCAGAAGGTTGAAGATATTGGGAGGAGTGAAAGCTGGCGGAAACGTAAAAATCATTCGGCGGGTTGTCGGTGATTTTTCAAAGGCGTGGGGCTTTGGGATAGATGCGGGTTTGCAAAAGGAAATAAAAGATTGGAAGTTGGGTTTGACGGTTCGGGATGTCTTTGGCACATTCAATGCTTGGTCGCACAATACAGCTGAGCTGGAAGAAGTGTACGCCCTTACCGGAAATGAACTACCGGCCAGTTCGGTTGAGATCACGCTTCCGCGGATGATTTTTGGCGTGGCACGTACGTGGACTTTTAGTGAAAAGGTTTCGCTCATGGGTACGATGGATTTGGATTTCACGTTTGACGGCAAGCGAAACACGCTTATCAAATCAAATTTTGCATCCATTGATCCGCATGGGGGAGTAGAGGTGGGCTATGAGAGTCAATTCTTCTTACGGCTTGGACTTGGACAATTTCAGCAAACAGAGGATTTTGATGGCAATACCTCTTGGACGATGCAGCCGACTGCTGGCCTTGGCGTAAGCTTTGATCAAGTGACCATTGATTATGCGCTCACAGATGCATTCGACCAAGCAGAGGGATTGTACTCGCATGTGTTTTCAATAAAAATTGATTTTGATGTTAAGGAATAGACTCATATCGGCAGCAATATTCCTTTGGATGAGTCTTGGTGTTTCGGCTCAGTTTGGCAATGAATGGATTGATTACAATCAGACCTATTTCAAATTGAAGGTGGTGGAGGATGGGTTTTACAGGGTGACAGCTGCTGAATTGGAGGCGCAAGGATTTTCAGCTGCGTCTGTCCCGGCCAATCGGATTCAACTTTTCCGAAGAGGGCAGGAGGTGGCCATTCAGGTGAATTCAAGTAGCGGTGTACTCAACTACCTTGAATTCTATGGACTTAAAAATTCAGGAGCAGGGGATACTGAATTGTACATTGAACCGTCGGCTCAGCCTCATGATTTGTATAATCTTTTCACGGATACTGCGGCATATTTTCTCACATGGAAGCTTACGGCTGAGTCAGGATCACGTATGGGGCTGTCCACCCTCAATGATGCCACCGGTCTATCAGCTGAGACACACCATTTAGCCGAAGATCTTTCGCTTGGCATCTCAAGTTATGCACCTGGAATCAAGTTTGGAAGTGGCTCTTCATTTTCGCTAAGCGAGTACGATTTCGGCGAAGGCTGGACGGGGAATTTTGTATCGAAGGGGAGTGCCAAAACGTTTAACCTGACCCTTGACAAGTATGAAAGCTCAGGTGCTGACCCGCAGATTGAAGTTGTCATTGTAGGTGGAAATACCCTCAGTCATAACGTGGATATTGAGGTGGGGCCAAACACAAGCAACCTACGAAATATTGGTAATGTACAATTCTCAAACCGATCGTCTGCCAAGGCTACTTTTTCATTTTTGGATTCGGATGTTGGAGCAAGTGGGGAATTGGTGGTTCGGGTAAAAACAACGGGTTTTGCCGGTGCATCTGATCGGGTGTCCACTGCTATGGTACGAGTCGCCTATCCTCAATCGGTTTCTATGATCGCCAATGAAAATAAAATTTTCTTTCTCAGAGAACTACCCGCAGAAGATAAGGCGTATTTGCGCATAGCTACCCCGAATGCACCTGGGACTGAGGTGTATGATGTGACAAATGAAAAATCGCCTATCCGAATTGTCTCTACCAGTTTTTCTGATCGCTTGGAGTGCATCATTCCCGGGACTGAGGCCAAGCGAAAAGTGATAGCTGTCACGAGTCCTTTGTCTGTAGTAGACATTCAGCCCATTGCGTTCGAGCAAGTGGATATCGACAGTGATTATTTAATTATTACTCACGCCGCATTGCACCAAAATGCTTCGGATGGTCTTGATCCAATACAATCCTTTACCGAATATCGTGCTTCAGTAGCTGGAGGAGAATATTCATCAGAAACGCTAAATTTTTTCGATGTAGTGAATCAGTTCAATTACGGCGATGTGTCCCCGATAGCCATACGGAGGTTGGTGGATTTCGCAATTACTAATGGTTCGCCACAGGCATTGTTTCTCATAGGAAAAGGCCGTACTCCAGATCGAAATTTCTTTAGAAACAGTGACCATTCTGTTGTAAATATTCCGACATATGGAGACCCTGGTGGTGACTTGATGTTTTCGAGGGGACTGGGTGCAAATCCAATTTTGCCAATATTAGCTGTGGGTCGGTTGAATGCCTTCAACTCAGAAAATGTCAAAGCCTATGTGGACAAGCTGAAAGAAATGGAGGCTGTTCCTTTTGATGACCTTTTCAGGAAAAATGTACTCCAATTGAGTGGCGGCCAGACGGCATTTGAACTGGCAACATTTAGGCGATACATCGAAGATTTTCAGGCAGTGTTAGAAGGCGATTTCCTTGGGGGAAAAGCCATAAATGTAGGAAAAGAAACCACCAATAGTGTGGAGGTAATTGATGCCGTGGCAGAAGTCAATGCGGGGGTTGGTTTGATCACGTTTTTTGGCCATTCAAGTGGCACGGTCACGGACATTGAAATAGGCAGGGTATCGGATGGGAAGTTTGGTTATGCCAATCAGGGAAAGTATCCGGTGATTCTTATCAACGGGTGCAATGCGGGCGATGTGTTCGGAACCAATTTCACATTTGGCGAGGACTGGATGATCACCCCAAACCTGGGCGCAATTGCCTTTGTGGCGCATGCAGATTTTGCTTCGTCATCTGCCTTAAAAAGGTATAGTGATATTTTTTACGACGTGGTGTTTGCCGAGGAAGACTGGTTTGGTGTCGCTCTGGGGGATATAATTCTGGAAAGTTCCAAGAGATACCTGACGAATTTTGGCACATCTGGCTTGGCACAGACCCAGGCACTGCAGGTGATTTTGCAGGGCGATCCGATGGTCAGAGTGTTTGGGGCCAACCAGCCTGACTATGAAATCACCAGCGAACGGGTGTGGGCTGAGTCCTATACTGGTGGCTCGCTACTGGCCGCTCAGGATTCTTTCATGGTAAATATGATTGTTAGGAATTATGGCAGGACGGTTTCTGATTCTTTGATTGTTCAGATCGATCGGACATTACCTGAAGGAATGTTCACTTCCTCCTTTCGGAAATTACTGAGCCCGCTACGAGAAGATACCATCCGATTCAATCTGAACAATGAGTTTGGTCAGGAGGTCGTGGGTAGCAATGGCCTGCTGATTACTTTGGATCCATCTGATGAGATAGCAGAGTTGAATGAGGGAAATAACCAGACTGCCACATCAATCGAAATATTTCAGGGGAACACAGCGCATCTTTATCCGCCTGATTTCAGTATTTATGCCACCAGCGACATTTCATTTTTTTGGCAGCCGACAGACATTTTAGAACCAAATCGCTCCTATGAAATGCAGTTAGACACTGTTGTTACATTTGATAGTCCGTATTTCAGAAGTTTTACGGAGACGGGTGTTCAATTGCTCAATCAGGATCTGGATTTTTCAACTGATAACCTTCCAGACACGACAACCCTTTTTTGGCGTACACGATTTGCCAATCCGATCGATACGCAGGAGGAAGAATGGGAACAAACATCATTCACGCTTATACTTGGAGGTGATGTGGGGTGGGGGCAGTTTGTGCCTGATCAGGTAGGACAAGACAATCTTATTGGTGTGGATCAAACGGGGACTGATGAACTGCAATTTATCACCACGGATTCACCTTTGGATATTTTTACTTTCGGAGCGACTCACCCGACATTCACCTATAGTGATCTTACGATTATGGCGGGTGGGATTGATTATCTGGTCACCTCTAATACCATAGATCCGGTTTGTTCTAATAATACACTCAATGCGCTAGTCTTCGATAGGGAAAGCACCAATCCGTATCGGCCAATTCAAATTAACGGGGCAGATGTATTCAACCGGCTGGTATGTGGGAGATTGCCCCAGATGATTTATAATTTGAGAGAAACCGACGTACTTGGATCGAGTGCCTATTTAGAAAGGCTCATTGAAAACATGGCCATTGGAGATCACATTTTGCTCTTCAACATCGGTCAGGTCAATTATTCCAACTGGGATAGCGATGTACTGGACGCCTTAGAATTGGTTGGGGTATCCAGCACCGACATGGCTGGATTGACAGACGGGCAGCCACTTATTCTGTTGGGAAGAAAAGGTGATACAGCAGGATTGGCCAATATCATTTCTACAGATGGTACAGCTAATCCGGTGACGGAGCATGCGGTGCAGATGACGGACAATGTGATTGGGAGTTTCACCAACGGGAGCGTGACTAGTGGGAGGATCGGCCCGGCAAAAAATTGGTTGGGATTCAGATACCAGACAAGAGAAAATGTTGAAGATGTGTTTGATGTGACACTGTTGGGAATTACTCCGGAAGGAAATGAGGTTGATTTATTTTCCTTTGCGAGAACGGCATATCAGGATTTGACCAGTGTCGACGCTACCGAGTATCCATGGATGAAATTGAAGTTCTCATTCATGGACGACACCAATCTCACCCCGCCACAATTGGATTTTTGGCAGGTGACTTACGAAGAGCCACCAGAGGGAATACTGCTCGCGGATGCTGAGGAAACGAAAATAATTTCGGAAGGCCAACCCGCCGTAAAACAACTGTCTTTTTACAATCTATCATCGGTAAATTTTGCCGATTCGCTGGATGTAAATGTGAAACTTGTGAGTACGAACAATGGAAATTTGAGCGAACAGGTGCTTAAAATTGAAGGGCCACTTGCAGGGGACACTACTTCCTTCTCTACAGAAGTTGGCACCATAGGGCAGGGTGGACTTAATAACTTGGCTGTACTGGCAATCGCCAGCGAAAACGAACTGAATACGTTTAATAATCAGCTGACCTTACCGAATGCCGTAAATGTGCAAGCCGACAATGCCAATCCCATTTTGGATGTAACATTCGATGGGTCGTACATAATGAATGGAGACATAGTCTCTCCTGAGCCGACGGTACTTATTCGGATGAGAGATGATAACCCGTTTCTTATTAAATCCGACACTATTGGGATCGAGCTGGAATTTGGACAATTGTGTGAGGGGTGTGTGTTTGCGCGGGTCAATTTTACAGACCCTAAGGTGACATATTCTCCCGCTACCGAATCCTCGGATTTTGAAATCACCTACGCTCCAGGCCCACTGGGAGATGGTCTATATACTTTGCGGGTTCAGGGGAAGGATGAATCGGGGAATTCAGCTGGAGAAGAACCGTATGAAGTTGAATTTGAGGTGATAACTTCTTCAAGTATCACTCATTTTTATCCTTATCCAAATCCCTTTTCTACTCAGACTCGATTCGTCTTCACATTGACGGGCAGTACGATTCCAGAAAAGATAAAAATCCAAATTATGACCATCTCAGGTAGGATAGTCAGAGAAATAAATCAGGGCGAAATCGGGCCAATAAAAATTGGGAATAACATAACAGCATTTGCTTGGGATGGCACTGACGAGTACGGAGATCAGCTAGCTAATGGGGTCTATTTCTATCGAGTACTCATGGAGTCCGAAGCTGGGCAATTCAAACAACGAAGCACTTCAGCTGATGGTGCGTTCAAGAATGGTTTTGGCAAACTTTACATCTTACGCTAATGCCGGGATAGTTGAAATTTTTCCTGTTTCCATGCGGGTAATTTTTTCGCTCGGTGTAGGAGTTTTACGGTCTTGTTAGAAATTATTTGTAAAATGATTTCTCAGCTATGGAGCAAAATAGCTAAATTTAGAAATTCACTTTTTAGCGTATTATGAAAAAGCATTTTTCACTTCTTTTATTTACTGTTTGTGGGTTTTTGAGCTTGGCACAAGCACCGACAATTGAAGCTTCTGAGGAAGCATTTGACGTATTTTTGATTGCAGGACAATCCAATACGCTGTATGGATGTTGTAAAGACCCGGCAATTCAGAAGACAGATGAGTTGATCATGCAGCTGGGCAGATACAAGGAGGATAGCCTACAAGTCATCATTGCAAAAGAGCCACTTGCGCATCATGGCAGTCTTGATACATACCAGCTGGATAGAATTGGTTTTGCAATGACCTTTGCCAAATTGTACAAAGAAAATCACCTGGAACAAGGCAGAAAAGTTTTGTTGATTCCTGCTGGACATGGTGGGGCTGGATTTATAGATGGTCATTGGAATCCAGGAGATGACAATTATGAAGATGCAATTATGCGACTAAATTTTATTTTCGAAAAATATCCGAATAGTAAGTTGAAGGCCATTTTATGGCAGCAAGGAGAAAAAGATGTATTGAAGAAGAGCAACCACTATAAGGCGGATCTTGATAACATGATAGTTCAAATGAGAAAAGACATTGTGTTTGCTGACATTTCAACGCCGTTTTTTATGGGGGGTATGGTTCCCTACTGGGTGGCACAAAAGAAAAGAAGAGGAGTTCAGCAAAAGGACATACGTCAAACCTCAAAACGTCATCCCAATGTTTGGTATGTGAGTCCTCATGACCCATTTACGATTACGAAAAGAGATAACGATTCGGATATGGTTCATTACGACGCAAAGGGTCAGGTTGAATTGGGAAAACGTTACTTCACGCAGTACCAGCTTTATCTGGAGACTGATTTATCAGAATAGGGAGGCTAGTTTCATTGCCACTCCCTTGTCCCCATCAATTTTCATCTTGCCACCCATGAAGGCCATCATCGGGTTTAGGTCTCCATTCATCAATTTCTCAAAATTATCTAAGGACATTTTGAGTGTACACGGTGCGTCATTGGCATCATTAGAAATGATTGATGGCGCTACGGAATCATCTAAGTGAATGAGTCCTTCGTCAAATTGAAAGTTCACTTTGTTTCCAAATTTACCTGCGTTGTTTCCTGCCAATTTTTGAACTTTCTGAGTTGCTTCTTCGAGTGTCATGAGTTTGTGTTTTTAGGTTGTAGTTTAATTTCAAAGATCCAAGGCCACCATTTGCCTGTAACGAACAGACGATCTCCAATCGGATCATAGGCGATTCCATTGAGCACATCTGCATTTCGAGCCTCTTCTTCTGTCAGCAGACCTGCCAAATCTATGGTTTTCATTATTCGTCCTGATGCAGGCTCTATCAAATGGATAAGATCCGTTTGATATTCATTGGCGTAAATCAGGCCATTGATAAATTCTAGTTCATTTAAGGAGCTTACTGCTCCCTTGTTAGTGTAGACTTCAAGTCTGTCTATTTCAGAAAAGCCCATTGGTGCCATGAAATACAGATTTTCGGATCCATCGCTCATCAGCAGACTATCCCCGATGGTTGTCAGACCCCAGCCCTCTGTCTGATATTGAAAGGTTCTCTTCCTATTTAGGTCCAGATCATAGACAAATCCAGTTCGGCCAGTCCAGGTGAGTTGATAAATTTCATCATTGTACAAAGCACAGCCTTCTCCAAAAAATTCGTCTCCAATGGGGGTAGTTGATGTGGAGACACCTGTAAAGAGGTCGTTAATCTTAATTTCGGATTTTCCACGTTGGCCAGTACTCTCCACTAGCTGATCGTTGAGAAAGAAAAGACCTTGTGTGTAGTCGTGTGTATTATGCGGATAAGTTCCCATGATCACATAAGTGAATTCCTCTGGTTCGATATCAGACAGTAATTTAATTCTTGGATAATGGACTTCACTGACTCCACCACAGTAAACCGTTAATGCCATTTTATAGATTCCTGTTCTTTGTGTAGGGGGTGTCCAATTGAAGGTACTTGCTTTGAAGGTTAGCGTGTGATTTTCAACTTGGATGGTTACAGAGTCAATAGATTGCTCATCTGCACTCACTTCAAAAGAGACCTCTTCACCAAGAGTCAGAACCTCGTTAATTAGCGGAGAGATTACCCGGGTTGTTTTTTCGCTTTTGATACGAGGAGACTCAGGCGTCTCGGGATCTTGCTTGCCACAGCCGATTAAAAAAAGCAACCCAATTAGTTGGAAGGAGAGATATCTCATGCAACAAAAATAGCGGCTTGTTGATTACTTACCCTCGGAACGCAAGGACATTTTCATAAGTGGTGTCACACTAAGCCCTTGATACAATACCGAACAGACCACCACAATGTAGGTCATGGTGACAATGATGTCTTTGCCATGGAAATCTGATAAAGAAAGCGATAAGGCAATCGGCAGGCCACCGCGGAGTGCTCCCCAGGTCAGTACCGAGATGGTATTTTTTTCAAAATTCTGTTTTATAGACATGAGTTTGATCGGGATAAACACACTCACCCATCGGCCAAATAGGACAATACTTACCGCAAAAAAGCCAGCCGCAAAATAATCCAGCCGCAAAGGAATTACCAGCATTTCCATGCCAATGAGAACAAAGAGCATGGCACTAAATGTTTCTTCCATCAGACTCCAAAATTTGTACACATAGTCGCCTGCGGCACTAGCTACATGCTCGCTTCTCCCTTCATTTCCAATCACCAGTCCCATCACTACAGCGGCTTGTTTTGAGGAAACATGAACGAAATCAGCGAGGAAAGAACCAACCATCACTATCGCTAAGGTCACGAGCACTTCGGCTTCCACCACATCATTGTCAATATAGAGCAAGAGACGATAACCAATATAGCCCAGAAAGAGGCCAATGAAAATGCCCCCTCCAATATCGGCGGCTACTATATAAAAGCTCTCAAAAATGGTCAATGTATGATCTTCACTTGCGTGCGCAATATCCAAAAGCGTAAGGGCAAGAACAACCGCCACTCCATCATTGAAGAGGGATTCTCCGTTGATTTTCACCTCAAGATTTTTAGAAAGGTTGAAACGCTTAATGGTGCGTGTAACAGCAATAGGATCTGTAGGAGAAATGAGCGCACCAAATACCAAGCAATAAAGGTAATCAAGGTGAATGCCTATTACATCCAGCATATAATAAACGAGTGTGCCTATCACGCTGGTGGAGATTAACACGCCAATAATGGCAAGGACCAATACGGCCGTGCCTTGCTTTGCCAGCTTGGTAAAGTCAATGTTCAAAGCCCCGGCAAAAAGCATAAAACTCAGAACGAGTTGATAAAGTATTTCTTCAAAGTTAAATTCCTTGACATGTTCTGCCAGATGCCATTCCGGGATGAGGTATCCAATGCCCAGACTTACCACGGAAAGAAGCAAAGCCATAATCATTAATCCCACGGAAGAGGGGAGTTTCAGGAAGAATGCATTAATAAAAATGAAAAAACCCGAAAGGAAGATTAGAAGTGCAATGATGTCAAAGATGCTCATACTGATATAGATCCTTTATTTCGTTTTCTTAAATTGTCTCTACCAATGACTCAGTAGAAAATTAAACCAACCCTGTTCCATTTGGAGTCGGATATCTGCGGTGGCTAAGTATGAACCGTAAAAATACGTGTCGAATATAACTTTTTTTATACTTTTCCGCAAAAAAACTACCACAAGGGGCATTTTATATGAAGGATTCTACATGGAGAGGTTTCCAAAAATTGGAACGGAATAAGGAGAAAATTTTGATCTTTTTGAGGACTCGGAATGCTGATGAATTGAAAAATTCGGCGGATGGAAGCTGGTCAATGATTCAGGCAATGAGGCATATTCAAATGTCTGAGGATTCCATTGTGAAGTACTTGGAAAAGAAAATGAAAGCAGGCGATGAAATGCCTATTGGAACGGTCAAGGGGAGAATTTATTTAAGAATAATGTTTTTGGCGTTTTTCCTCAGATTCAAATTCAAAGCACCCAAGAGCCTACCCGATCCCTCGATCACATCCCTGGAAGAGTTGGAAGCAGATTGGAATAGGAGCAGGGAGCGGATGAAGGAGTTTATTATTGACTTCCCTGCGAAATGGGAATCAAAAGCGATCTATAAGCATCCAGCGGGGATGCGAGTAAATCTGGCGGATACGATTCGGTTTTTGAGTGTGCATCTCAGGCATCATATCCATCAAGTACATCGCATTAAGAGGAGTCTACGAGGCTAGCTTTTTTCGATAAGAAAAAAACATAAACCCCACAACGACAAGAGAAAAGAGAAAGAGAACCATGTTAGTTTTGTTTAGTTATGATCTGGGGAATGACAACCACTATGCCAAACTAAAATGAATGGGAAAAGATTTTTTTCACATGGTCTGATACTGCTCTGTGTTGTCCTGTTAGCCTGCTCAGGAACTGGACAGAGGGCGGAAATTGAAAAGCTGACTGCTCAAGTAACTTCATTACACGATGAGGTCATGCCTCTAATGGGGCCACTTTATAAGACCAGAAAGCGACTCTTGCTACAAGCGGAAGCGGATTCCTCAAACGTACAGTTAGTCAATGCGATCTTGAATATCAAATCGGCTGAGGAGGAGATGATGAAGTGGATGCGTAATTATGATCCTGGATTTGAGGGGGCGAATGATTCGGAGACGATGAAATATTTTTCTGATCAAAAGAAATCAATAGAGCAAGTGAGTGCGAGTATGAACCAAGCAATGGCGAATGGGAAATCTATTTTGAATAGGAGGCCGTGAGTTGAGATATGCCTTTTCATGGCGGTGTTATGTTACGACCTTACTTAAAATTTGGGACCAATGAAGAAAGTCTTATTTTCTGTGATTTCTTGTAAAGAACCAGATCAGTTTGTTCCCTCGTTTGAAGACGCTTCCCCTTCCCCTTTTAGGTACTGATCAAGAAATTCTTTGATTTGACCGTACCCTTTGATCTCGTTTTCCTTCTTTCTAAACCCATGGCCTTCATCATCGAATATCACATATTCTACGGGTACGCCATTGGCTTTCACAGCATCCACAATCTCATCAGACTCCACCTGAAGCACTCGAACGTCATTGGCGCCTTGAAGCACCATTAATGGTTTGGTCACATTATCAGCATGAAATACCGGAGAAATTTCGTAGAGACGGACAGAGTCAGCTGTCGTTGGATCACCCAATTCGTCATAAAGAGATTTCCTGAAACTTTCCCAGTAAGGAGGAATTGATTTCAGGGTTCTGAGCCAATTGGTCACTCCAAAAATATTTACGCCAACATCAAACTCTTCTGGTGTGAATGATAAAGCGGCCATCACCATGTAGCCTCCGTATGATCCACCGATGATTCCTACTTTATCCATGTCCACGATCCCCGTTGATTCGAAAAAATCTTTCCCTGCAATACAATCTTTCAAATCCTTGTCTCCATGGTTTTTGTCGTCCATGTGGTTGAAGGTTTTTCCATAGCCCGTACTTCCTCTATTATTTACGGCGAGGATAGCATATCCATGATTGACCAGATATTGAATGAGTGCGAAGTAGTTCAATCGAGATTGCCCACCAGGGCCTCCGTGTACCCAGACAAGACCGGGTACTTTATTTTCCGCTGACGCATCCTTTGGTTGATAGTAAACAGCAGGTATTTCGGTACCGTCAAATGATTTGTATCGAACGACCGTCCCTTCAACTAAATCGTCTCCGTTAATTTCTGAATTCAAAGTATTGGTCAACTTTTTCAGGTCATTTGTTTCGAAATTATAGACATAAATATTACTAGGAGAAGCGGATGTACTCACGGTCAGTCGAGCAAGCTTCTCACTTTTTGAAACACTGATAGAAGCAATACTTCCTCCATCTATCTCCGGCATTTCTACTTCATCTCCTGAGGCTATGTCAAATATTTTTACCGTTGTTTTGGCATCCTCATTGATTCCAATTACACGATACTTTTCATTTCGGGAGGTATAGGAATACCACACATCCCAATTGTCTTCATACACTTTTTCAACCTCCTTTGAGTCCAAATCCATTTTCGCCAAGTAGACGAATTCAGAACCTTCATTTGTGGTGAAGTACAGGCTATTGTTATCAAGGTTAAAATATTGTGGACTGTACTGAACATCGCCTTCATGCTCACTAATGTCAGTTGTTTCTCCTGATTCTCTATCGTATAGATACATTTTGGAATCCGCATTCGTGACCGATTTGACCAAGGCAAAGTACCGTTTATTGGGTGAGATCGCTGACACATCCAATCCTTCATTGTTTTGATAGAGCATCTCCCCAAATCCCATCTCCTGATCCATTGATTCTATGGATCGCTCGTAAATGTCCATGAATTTAGGGTCACGTTTGTTGGAGCTCATAAACATGGCTTTTTCGTTGCGTGTCCATCCCCAAAACGAATTTCTCACATCTTCTTGTGGGGTTAGGTCTTTGGAAATCCCTGAAGGAGATTGCATGTACAAATGGGTGTTTTCATTCCCCCCTTGATCGGCTGAGTAGAGAATGCGTTCATCACCTGGGAAATACCCTCTTGCGAAGAATGATTCTTCGGTGGAGGAGGTGAGCATTTTTGCCTCACTCCCATCAATTGGCAGCTCGTACACATTGTAAATACCGGACTCATTGCTGGAAATTAGAAGTTTAGTCTCATCTGGGGAGAAGCTTCCGCCTCCGATATTAACATTCTTATAAAATTGTTCGATGGTATATTTTGTGACTGGTTCAGCCTCTTCTTTGGCGTTTTCACAAGAGACAAACAAGACGACAAGTAGGATGAGTGAAATGGGGAGTTTCATGCAAAATTTTGATTAGTGAACATACAATTTACATATTCTAGGGTACAAAAAAAACCCTGATATTGTTCTCACAAGATCAGGGCTGAGTTTTTGGTTAGAAATACTCGTTATAATGTTTTCACCCAGGAACCTTCAGAGAGCCCCTTCAACACCTCAATGTTGATTCCATCTGAGATGCCTGTCTTGATTTCCACCTTCTCAAATTCTTGATCAGATTTCTGAAGCTCCACGTAGATTTTGTCATCTTCAAAAATCAAATTCTTCTCTTGCACGGCTAAAATATCCTTCCTCTCTTCCAAAACAATGTCCGCATTGGCACTGTAGCCTGCCCGTAAAAAATGATCAGATCGGAGTTCTACAGAAGCGCGTACTTCGAACTGAATGGCTCCTTCTTCTTCAACACCTTTTGGTGAGATGTATTCGAGTTTCGCGGCAAATTTGATGGTGTCCAGCGCACCCACAACCAAGGCTAAATCCATACCTTCTCGCAGTTTACCCACTTCCGCTTCATCCACCTTTCCCTCGAACACCAGTTCTTTCATGTCTGCCACAGAGGCGATGGTTGTGCCATCATTGAATGTGTTAGACTCTATCACGAAATTGCCCTCCTTTACAGGTACATCCAGCACCATGCCTGCGACAGTTGATCGCACCAAATTGGAGACGGCACCTGATTTCTTAGAAGCCCCCTCTTTGATCAAGTCAAGGTTGTTTTCTGCAGCTTCTACTTGCTGTTTGTTGAGATCGTAGGTGAGCAAAAATTGGTTGTAGCTTTGTTGTGAGATCACTTTCTCTATAAAAAGCTTTTTCTGACGCTCCATTTCTTGTTCAGAATTTTTGTAATTGATGGTCGCTTCTTTCAGCCGGGCTTGGGCATTATTCAATGCCACCACGTCTGGTATGATTTGAATTTTAGCAATCAGTTGTCCAGCTTCAATTTTGTCCCCTGCCTCCACAAATAACTTCTGGACTACTCCAGAAACCTGTGATTTGATTTCGACTTCTTTTCGCGGATTGATTGCCCCGGTGGCCACTGTTTTTCTCTGAATGTCCGTTAAAAACGTAGAGTCTGTTTCAAACACTTCTGCGGTGTTTTCAGATTTATCGAAAACATAGAATCCCAAGAAGCCAAGACTTCCAACGATCAGCAGGATTAAGATTAGTTTAAATACTTTTTTCATTTTATGATAGTGTTTATTTTGAGTTCATTATAATTTTTTAGCCATCCACTCGTATTGCTTCGATAGGACTCACTGAGGCGGCTTTTCTAGCGGGCATAATTCCAGCCAATGCACCTCCAATTACCAATATTCCAAGTGCACCGATAGGAACCATGGCATTTACCGTTGGTGCGGCAAATGGCAGACTTCCATCTTTGGGCATAATCAGGCCAATCAATTCCAACAGTCCCAATCCACCGATCAATGCGATGTAGCCACCCACCAATGTCAGGAATACGGATTCTTGTAGGATAAGGGAGACAATGGAACGAGGAGTTGCTCCAAGTGATTTTCGTATGCCGATTTCCTTTGTTCGCTCCTTTACTATGATGAGCATGATGTTACTGATGCCAATGATCCCCGCCAATAATGTACTTATCCCCACGAACCACGTGAAGTACATGAGACCATCAAACAGGCCAGTCATTTCTTCGAATTCTTGCTGAACATTTTCATTTCCCACAGCGTCATCATCAAGTGGATGTATGTTGTTTTTCTCCTTTAGCAATTTGATGATCTTGGCTTCTGTTACCTCCATGTCTTCATTTTCGTGAAGTGCGTATCCGTACCAACCCACCCGGTCACCGTAGTGAAAAGCTTTCTGAAAGGTGCTAAAGGGCACATGAATATCACTTTCATCTTCCGGATCACCTCCTCCTGTGTTGGGTTTTATAATTCCGATAATTCTAAAATTGATTTTGTTAATGGTGATGAATTTCCCAATTGGGTCGTCCTCTTCATCGAACAGTATCTTCTGCACTCCAACACCAATTACGGCCACCTTCCGACTATTCTCAATGTCCTTTTTATTAATGAATCGGCCAATCGGGATATTTTTTACCTGAATTTTATTGTAATCCGGATAATCACCATACACCTGAAAGGAACCATTCTTATCTTTATGAATGGTGAGTGCCTGTCCTAAGCTATTCCTTGGTGCCAAATACTTCATTTCTCTCACTCGGCTGAGCATCATCCTGGTATCCGAATTGTCAAATTGTACACTCTTCCCGGGTTGAAATCCATTATGAGAAATGGTCGTTCGCCTTCCCCACACAAAACCACTATTGGTAACGAAATTGAAATCTGCCATTACTCCATTCCTAAAACTATTGCCTCCGCCCAGCAAAATGATGAGCATAAACATCCCACAGGCTATTCCCAAAAGTGTCAGGAAGGTTCGGAGTTTATTCTTCCGAATGGTGCTAAATATTTCTTGCCATTTATCTGAATCAAACATACTATTCGTCTTTTAAGGCTTCAATGGGTTGAATACGTGCCGCTTTTCTCGCCGGAAAGTAGCCAGCGATTGTTCCACTCAGCGCCAGTATTATTGTTGCAATGGTAGCACTTGAGAAATCCACATTTGGGTTGATGAAAAATTCCATTGGAAACCCGAAGGAAGCCATTAGTGCGCTCATTGCGCCAGATTGTAAAAACAGCATGCCGCCCATCATTCCCATGTATCCACTGAGTAAGGTCACCATCAAAGACTCCTGAAGAAACAATCCGATGATAGACCGTGGAGTTGCGCCGATGGCTTTTCGTACACCGATTTCTCTTGTTCGTTCTTTCACTATAATCAGCATGATGTTGCTCACACCAACTATTCCGGCAATCAAGGTTAGGAATCCCACCGCAGCGAGGAAATAGCGGATGCCATCAAAAATGCCCATCCATCGAGCATATTCTTCCAAGACATTCCCCAATCTTAGCGCACTGTCATCTTCCTTAGAAAACCGATGGCGCTCTGCAAATAGTGTATGGATTTTGTCTTCAATCACCATGCTTTCTTCCACTGTAGCGTCACCGACGGTGACAATAAACTGGTGTACTCTATTTGCACCTCCATAGGCCAATTGAGCAGTAGAAATTGGAATGTAAATCAGCTTGTTTTCCCGCTCGTTACCCTCGTCGTTAAACACACCCACGACTTTGTACTTTATCCCATTAATGGTAATGTATTTGCCAATGGCTCCTGTTCGCGGAAAAAGCACCTTGATGACTCCAGTGCCAATGACGGCCACTTTCCTTTTTTCAGACAGATCTCGATCATTCAAATATCTGCCTTGCTGGATAATCGTTTTTTCAATGTACTCATGATCGGGATGTACGGATCGGATGCTAAAGAAAGAATATTTGTTTTCATAGCGAACAGTGAACTCGCCAGTCAACCAGAACCTACCCGTGATCTTGTCAAGCCCTTCCATTTCTTGTAGCGCTGTGTAATCATCGTTGGTGAACCTGATCTGTCGACCTGGTTGGAGTCCTGCATGTGCTTCACTGGTTTTTCCACCATTTATGAAGATGGAATTAATCGCATCATCATTGAACTGATTTCTGACGCCATTCTGGAATCCCATACCAAATCCCATCAATAGGATTAAGATGAAAATACCGAAGGCGACATTGAAGGCCGTGATTCCGGTCCTTACACGATTTTTATTAATCGTGTAGAATATTTCCTGCCATTTGTCAATATCAAACATGGATGTAATGATTAGCTGACTGGTTGACTAATGAACTCGTGCTTTCACACGTTTTTCCATTACGGAATTCATTAATTAGTGGATAATAACCGCTAAGCGAGTTTGATAGAATCTGGTGTTTGCGTCTTGTCATTTGTCTTTTTCCAGCTTGTCTGGTTTAGGCGCTCATTAGTTCATAATCTTTGCTAAGTATCACACCATCCTGAAGACGGATGACCCGATCCGTCATCGAGGCTACATCGTTTTCGTGGGTGACCACTACGATCGTTTTGCCCATGTCATTTACATCTTTGAAAATGTCCATCACTTCATGAGAAGTCTGTGTGTCTAGCGCACCCGTTGGCTCATCTGCGAGGATTACTTTGGGGTCAGATATCAGTGCTCGGGCAATGGCGATGCGTTGCTTTTGCCCACCGGACAGTTCGCTTGGCATATGATGCGCCCAATCTTTCAGACCTACCCGATCCAAATATTCCATTGCAAGAATGTTCCTTTTCTTGCGATTCATCTTTTGGTAGTACATGGGTAGCGCCACATTTTCCATGGCATTTTTGAAATTCAGAAGATTGAATGATTGAAAAATGAATCCAATGAATTTATTGCGATAGTAGGCGGCTTTGGCTTCAGTAAGATTGCTGATTGGCGTGCTTGCCAGTGTATAATCCCCACTATCAAATACATCCAGGATTCCCAGAATATTCAGAAGCGTTGACTTTCCTGAACCAGATGAACCCATGATTGATACGAGTTCTCCTTCCTCAATGTGCATATTTATGCCCTTCAAGACAGTGAGACTTTGCTTACCTGTTGTGTAGGATTTTTTGATTTCGCTTAGTTTGATCATGTGGTCGTTTGACGATTGGTAGTCCTTTAGGTTACACGTTCGTTTTTAAATGGTTACACTTTTATACAGATGGTGACTAGAGCTGAAAGGTTGCATACTGCGAGCCTCCATTGGTAAAGACCGCATTTAGGATGAAAAGTCACCTTCGCCTGACCCTACTGGTATTATGTAATGCAAGGTATACGGCGATACAAAATAAAGGTTGAAAAAATATGGACGTAAAAAAACCTGTCTCGATTTGAAACAGGTTTTGGTTTATTCTCTTGAGATTTTATTTTTCCTTGGGCTCGGCTTTTCGTTTCTTCACTTTCACCATGAGTTCTTCGTCTTTGCCGTTCCAATCTGCCATCAGCGTATCGCCCTCTTGTATTTCTCCCTTTAGAATTTCTTCCGCAATAGGATCTTCCAAATACTTTTGAATTGCACGATTCAGCGGTCTTGCTCCATACTGCGGGTCATATCCCTTATCAGACAGATACTCTTTTGCCTTTTTGGTGAGCTGAACATCGTAACCAAGGTCTATAATCCGTTTGAAAAGCTTCGACAAAGTGATGTCGATAATTTCATGAATATGTTCCTTACTCAAGGAATTGAAGACAATCACGTCATCCAATCGGTTCAAAAATTCAGGACTGAACGTTTTTTTCAGCGCATTCTGAATGGTCGATTTCATTAGTTGGTCACCACCATCTTTTTTCGATTGAGTGCTAAATCCGATCCCCGCACCAAAATCCTTCAAATCACGTACGCCAATATTGGAGGTCATAATAATGATGGTGTTTCTGAAGTCTACTTTCCTCCCCAATCCATCTGTAAGAACCCCATCATCTAGCACTTGAAGAAGGAGATTGAAAACATCCGGATGTGCTTTTTCGATTTCATCAAGCAACACAACAGAATACGGCTTTCTTCGAACTTTTTCAGTCAATTGACCACCTTCCTCATAGCCTACATAGCCTGGAGGTGCTCCCACAAGTCTCGACACGGAGAATTTTTCCATGTACTCACTCATGTCAATCCGAACTAGAGAATCTTCTTTATCGAAAAGAAATGTTGAAAGTACTTTTGCCATTTCGGTTTTCCCAACCCCTGTAGGGCCAAGAAACACGAACGAACCAATTGGCTTTCTTGGATCTTTCAAGCCTACTCGTGTACGTTGAATGGCCTTAGCTAATTTCTTAATCGCCTCCTCCTGGCCAATTACCTGAGTCGCCAATTCGTCGTTCATTGCGAGCAGCTTTGTTCCTTCCTTTTGCGCAATTCGATTCGTGGGGATGCCTGTCATCATGGCGATTACATCCGCCACATGTTCCTCATCTACTGTGTATCGCTTTGTTTTTGTCTCGTCTTCCCACTTCTTCTTTTCCAACTCAAGCTCTGCAATTAATTTTTTCTCATTGTCTCGCAGTTGTGCCGCCTCTTCATATTTCTGGCTCTTCACCACGCGATTCTTTTCCTTCTTCACTTCCTCTATCTTTTCCTCAAGCTCCATCACTTGCTTTGGCACGTTGATATTATTGATATGGACGCGCGCACCCACTTCATCCATTACATCTATGGCTTTGTCTGGTAGGAATCGATCGCTGATATACCGATCAGAAAGTTTTGTACACGCTTCCAGTGCCTGCTCGGTGTAATCCACATGATGGTGACTTTCGTATTTATCCTTGATGTTGTTCAGGATTTCCAGGGTCTCTTCCACAGAGGTGGCTTCCACCATGACCATTTGAAATCTCCTGGCCAGTGCTCCATCTTTTTCTATGTGCTGACGATATTCGTCGAGAGTGGTAGCACCAATGCATTGAATTTCGCCGCGCGCAAGTGCTGGCTTGAACATATTGGATGCATCCAAAGAACCGGATGCTCCTCCAGCTCCAACAATCGTATGAAGCTCATCGATGAAGAGGATAACCTCAGGAGATTTTTCAATCTCGTTCATCACGGCTTTCATTCGCTCCTCAAACTGTCCACGGTATTTTGTGCCTGCGACAAGAGAAGCCAGGTCTAAGGTCACGACTCTTTTCCCAAAAAGAATTCGAGATACTTTTTTCTCCACAATTCTAAGTGCAAGTCCTTCGGCAATAGCCGTCTTACCCACACCCGGTTCACCTATGAGAATTGGATTGTTTTTCTTACGTCGACTCAAGATTTGAGCCACGCGTTCTATTTCTTTTTCTCGACCAACGATAGGATCAAGCTTACCTTCTTCGCCAAGTTTGGTGAGGTCACGACCGAAATTGTCGAGTACGGGAGTTCTGGATTTTTCATTTCCCTTCGAGCCTTCTTTCCCTCCAGTCGGACCTGATCCTGCACCTCCTGAAAACATTCTACCGCTTTCTTCATCAGGCTCATCCGTGTCTGATTGTGCCAAAGGGTTCTCTGTTTGATACTCCAGCATTTCTTTCACCACATCATAGCCTACATCGAATTTGTCCAGAATTTGAGTGGCCAGATTATCTTCTTCCCGTAGGATGGAGAGCAACAAATGCTCTGTGCCAATAAGTTGACTTTTGAAAATCTTTGCTTCCAGATAGGTGATCTTAAGTACCTTTTCTGACTGACGAGTAAGTGGAATGTTGGCCAGGTTCTTCACATTGCTGGTGGCCGTGCCTTTGGTCGCTTGCTCGATAGTCGCCCGAAGCTCCTTGATCGAAACACCCAATTTTTTGAGAACGCTGATGGCAACTCCGTCACCTTCTCGGATCATTCCAAGGAGGAGATGCTCCGTACCGATGTAGTCGTGTCCGAGTCTGAGGGCTTCCTCTCTACTCAGTGAAATGACTTCTTTGACACGATTTGAAAATTTTGCTTCCATGTTGGCAAATTGTCTATTGCTAGTAAATGTAACTTTTATCAGATGAAATCTCGAAGGAGACAGCTAAAAAACGCAATCAACTTTGAAATGGTTCGATTGGTTGTTTGACTGAGTTCTTCAGGATTTGACCTGCCGCTGGCCCCTGACAAAACAGGAGATCCAGAATGCTGAGATTGGGAACAAATGTGTTGCCAAAGTTTTGCTGATAAGAAATTGCTTGATAAAAATCTCTGGCATCAAATGATTGCTTAGGCAAAATCACGTTTCTGACATCAAGGAGCTGGTTTTCGTCAGAATTTGTTTGAATGTCAATTTGCCATTGTAACAGGCCAAGGCATACTGACAACATTGCTTGATTCAGATCTACGAGGAATTCGGGTTTGCTTTCGAGAACCGCATTGAACTCCACGGCAAAGTATTCGAAGAAGGGAGATTTTCCGTAGGAGGAATAAATCGCTCCCCAATGATCTCTGACCCAAGATTGTCTGTGATCGATGCGGATTTCTTGCATCGGAGTGCCTTGATGAAAATGAACAGGCACGATCAGCGGCATCACTTTATTTGGACTTAGGATATAGCAACGGTTGCGAAATGTTTGTTTTTGAAATTTGGATTCAGTGTCCAAATTGATGGAATCCACCTGAGAAAGGAGGGTGAAGTATTCCAGACTTGGGAGATAGTGGGGTTCTATTGTGATCATAAGTAATCAGCCAAATCACCAGCGCCCTGACGAACCACCTCCGGGTCATCACCCATACAATCTATAATCGTACTTGGTGCTACCGATCCATATCCGCCATCTATCACAATATCCACCAATGATTCAAATTCATCAAAAATCAGCTCTGGATCAGTAGAATATTCATGGACGTCATCGTCGTGAACCGAGGTGGTGAGGATGGGATTCCCCAGAGCCCTCACGATCTCTCGGGGAATGTTGTTGTCAGGAATCCGTATGCCAATTGTTTTCTTATTGGCATGCAAAATCTTGGGTACCCTGCTCGACGCTTTCAACAGAAAAGTAAATGGACCAGGAAGGGTCTTTTTCATTAGCTTGAAGGTTGGTGTATCCACCTTGGCATATTCTGAAATGTGGCTGAGGTCGTAACATATGAAGGATAGATTCAGGCTCTTGCCTTTGATTCCTTTCAGCCGCTTAACTTTTTCAAGCGCCTTGGTATTAAAAATGTCACAACCCAAACCATAGATCGTGTCGGTTGGGTAGATTACCAGTCCGCCATCCTTGAGTACGCGAGCTATTTTCTCGATCTTATCCTCTTGTGGATTTTTTTCGTAAAGTTTTATGAATTCAGCCGACATTGATTTTTGAATTGGTTCGATTGTCTCGAAGGATTCTGTTTTTAGTTTTGCCTTTTGTTAATTGGAGCTTGGGATTTCATTTCCTTTGCAGCGTTCTGACAAAAATAGATATAGATGAGAAAAAGAAAACTTCTAGCGGCTTTTTTGATTGTGTTTACAGTGATGCTTTCATCGTTTTCATTTTATGGATGGCAGATGTTGTACACGCCCAATATCAATATTGATACAGAGGAGGATATTATTTTTTCCATTGATAGAGGATCCACCTTCAAGGAGTTGCAGAGCAAATTGTATGATACCCGAGTGGTCAATGAGCTGGTGACTTTTAGTTTTCTGGCGAAGATGATGGGGTATGATGAGAACGTACAGCCGGGGCATTATACGCTTACTCCCAACATGACTAATCTAGAAGCCATTCGGTTTTTCCGTCAGGGGAATCCGCCGGTAAAAGTGCAATTTCGTAGCGTTCGTACCATTGATAATTTGGCTTCCGTTTTTGCGAAACACTTAGCTATGGATTCATCTCAATGGTCGCAGTACTTCGGTCAGGAGGACGTTCAGAATGAGCTGGGCTTCAATAGAGAAAACATGATTAGTCTTTTCATGCCTGATACGTACGAATTTTATTATAAGGTAGATCCAGATGATTTGATGGCTCGAATGAAAGCCACCTATGATAAATTTTGGACCGATGAAAGACTTCAAAAAGCCAAAAATATTGGGCTAACTCCTAAGGAAGTTTCGACGCTTGCTTCTATCGTTCGCGGGGAGACCGCAAAGATGGATGAAGCATCGACGATCGCAGGCGTGTATTACAACCGCCTCCAAAAAGGAATGCGATTGCAGGCCGACCCGACGCTCATTTTTGCACAGCAGGACTTCACCATTCGCCGCGTGCGAAAAGGGGACAAAGAGATCGATTCGCCTTATAACACCTACAGGTACAAGGGACTTCCTCCAGGCCCAATTTACATGACAACCAAAGCGTACATTGATGCGGTGCTCGACGTGGAGGATCATGAGTATATGTATTTCTGTGCAAAGGCAGATTTTTCGGGGTATCACGCCTTTGCGAAAAGCTTTGATACCCATTTGAACAATGCTCGAAAATTTCAACGGGCGTTGAACAAAAGAGGAATCGAAAGATAATGTTTCAGCACGAAATCCAAGTCAGAGTCAGATACGCTGAGACCGATCAGATGGGCTATGTCTATCATGCGCATTATGCCACGTACTTTGAAGTGGCAAGAGTAGAGGCCATGCGTGCCGTCGGATTTTCGTACAAAAAAATGGAAGATGAGGGCGTGATGATGCCTGTGCTGGAGCTCAAAAATCAATTCAAAAGCCCAGGTCGATACGACGAACTGCTGACCGTTCGGACTTCTATCCTCCAGATGCCAACGCTCAAAATCCTTTTTCAATACGAGGTGATTGGTGAGAATGGGAGGCAGGTTGCACTTGGAGAAACCACGCTTGTTTTTGTCAATAAGAAAACGGGTAGACCAATGAGAATGCCAAACGAATTGGTGGAGTTGTTGATGCCTTATTTTGAGGGGACGTGAGATTTTGAGGGGACGTGACTATGAACACAGGGGTATAATTAGGACCTCTTCGTGAATTCTTGGAAATCGTTCTGTTTTCCTGCTCTAACACCGTTTATTCTAAAAATAGATTTTCAAACTACTGATTTTCATCAATTTGACCTTTGCATAAAGGTGAAAGGAGTAACTTGAAAATAAAAAAGGCGACCAGTGGCCGCCTTGAATGTTTTCACAACGGAATAATCCTTATTGTGAATTGCTTCAAATTGTGCAACGAATGTAGGACAGTTTAGAATAAAATAAAAATGTATTAGCCTCCAAGGGTTTCAAACCCTTGGAGGCTTTAAGAAACAATGGCATGAAAAAAATACTCGGATTAGATTTGGGGACCAACAGTATTGGATGGTCACTGATAGAAACAGATTTTGGAAAAAAGAAAGGAAAAATAATTGGTATAGGTAGTCGGATAATTCCGATGAGCCAAGATATTCTTTCTGAGTTTGGGAAAGGAAATACAGTCTCACAAACAGCAGTAAGAACGGAATACAGAGGGAAAAGAAGATTGATCCAAAGAACACTGCTTCGCCGAGAGCGTCTCCACAGAGTACTAAATATCATTGGCTTCTTACCAGAGCATTATTCAGAGGCTATTGATTTTGAGAATCGACTAGGACAATTCAAGGACAGCTCAGAAACCAAAATAGTCTATAAAAAGAGCCAAGATGGTTCGTTTCAATTTTTGTTTACTGATGCGTATAATGAAATGGTTGAGGATTTCAGACAAACCCAACCACATCTCTTCAAGAATAAAGGGAAAGATGGAAATGGGGAAGCAAGAAGAATCCCTTACGATTGGACGCTTTATTATTTGCGAAAGAAAGCACTTACTCAGGCAATAAATAAAGAAGAACTAGCCTGGATACTCTTAAACTTCAACCAAAAAAGGGGATATTATCAACTAAGAGGAGATGAAATTGAGAAGGAAAAAGATGATTCAAAGAAAGTGGAATTTGTTGAAATTTTGGTCAACGATGTTATAAATACTGGCGAAAAGCAAGGGAAAGACCAAACTAAGTATAAAATAATGTTAGAAAACGGAATGTCGTTTGTTAAGCCAAGCAACAAGCCAGTGGAGTGGAAGGGGAAGCTTAGAGAATTTATCATCACAACAGAACTTGATGAGGACGGGAACGCAAAGCTAAATTCGTATAATGAGGTTAAGAGAAGCTTTAAATCAGTTGACTCAGAAAAAGATTGGATTGCAATAAAAACAAAAGCGGAGAAAACAATTAACGATAGCAAAAAATCGGTTGGTTGTTACATTTATGATACCCTCCTTCAAAAACCTAATCAAAAAATTAGAGGGAAGCTTGTCCGGACTATTGAGCGAAAGTTTTACAAGAATGAATTAGAAGCCATTCTAAAAACACAGGCAAGGTTTCATACTGAATTGAGAAGCCCGGTTTTGTTAGCGCAATGTGCAGATCATTTGTACGCTAACAATTATGCCCACAAGAATGATCTCAAAAAGAAAGATTTTTTACACCTCTTTTTGAAAGATATTATTTTTTATCAACGACCCTTGAAGTCTAAGAAATCACTGATCGCCGAGTGTAAGTATGAGCATAGATTTTACCTTGACAAAGAGACAAATGAGAAGAAAAAGCAATACGTCAAGTGTATTGCAAAAAGCCATCCATTATTTCAAGAATTCAGATTGTGGGAGTTTGTACAGAATTTAAAAATCTATCAAAGAGAAAACCGAGTTGAGGGTAGGCTAAAAACAGATGTAAATGTGACAGAGGATTTTTTGGGAGGTGAATCCGAAATTGTGAAGCTGTTTGAATTTCTCAACGATAGAAAGTCCATAAAGCAATCCATGTTTCTCAAGCATTTTAAACTTAATGACAAAACCCATCGATGGAATTATGTGGAAGAAAACGAATACCCATGCAATGAAACGAGAGCTTCTTTTATTGCTCTTTTAAAAAAGAACAAATCGTTTGATTGGCAATCCTTGTTGACAAATGAGAATGTGGAGAAGCTCTGGCACACACTGTATTCAGTAAGTGAGAAAGAAGAGTTAAAAAGTGCGTTGAAGAAATTGGCTAAAAGACTAAATGTAGCCGAGAGCATATTAGACCCCTTCAATTCATTGCCTCCTTTCAAGAAAGATTATGGATCATTCTCAGCAAAGGCTCTAAAGAAACTAGTACCGCTGATGCGAAGAGGGGAGTATTGGCTAGAGGAAAACATTAATAGGAATACCGTTGATAGAATTGATAAAATCCTGACAGGTGAGTTTGATGAGGAAATTCAAAATAGGGTTAGGGAATTGATAGATAAGAGAAATCAGGATTTCCAATCCATTAGTGATTTCAATGGTTTACCTCTTTGGTTAGCCTCCTATATTGTTTACGATAGGCACGCTGAGTCAGATGACTTACAAAAATGGAAGCAGCCTGAGAATATAGAATTATTGAAACAACATTCGTTAAGAAATCCCATTGTTGAGCAGGTAATTAATGAAACTCTGCAAGTGGTCAAGGATATCTGGAAGGAATATGGGGGCGGAGAAGAAAATTTCTTTGATGAAATTCATGTCGAGTTAGGACGAGAAATGAAAAATCCCAAAAAGGACAGGGAGCGAATGACCAAGCAAATCTCTAATAGCAAGAACACCAATGAACGTGTAAGAGCAATTTTGAAGGAGCTGATGACAGACAAGTCTATTGAAGGAAATGTGCGAGACTACTCACCCAGCCATCAGGAGATATTTAAAATTTATGAAGAGGGTGTTTTGATACAATATTCGGAGGCTGAATTAAAAAAAGAAAAGCTAGGAGATATTTCGGCTACTGCCTATGACGTATCTCGAAAACCGGATCCAACCCAGCGCGAAATCCAAAAATATAAACTGTGGCTAGAACAAAATTATAGGTCGCCCTATACAGGAATGGGAATTCCATTGAGTAAATTATTTACACCTGATTTCGAAATCGAGCATGTAATACCGCAATCCAGATATTTTGATGATTCACTAAACAACAAAGTGATCTGTGAGGCAGAGGTGAATAAGTTGAAGGGCAATAAGACAGGGTATGAATTTATAGAAAAGCATGGTGGAGAGAAAGTAACTCTGGCTGGTGGGGCTGAAGTAGAAGTTTCTAAAATAGAGGCTTACGAGCAATTTGTTCAACGAAATTTCAGGGGAAGAAAAAAGGAGATTATGCTCATGCCCGATATTCCTGAGTCCTTTACGAATAGGCAAATGAATGATACCAGATACATCAGTAAAGTCGTGTTGAATCTGATGAGTAAAATAGTGAGAGAAGAAGGCGAGCAAGAACCAACCTCCAAGAATGTGATACCTGTTACAGGCAAAATAACGAGTAGGCTAAAAAGGGATTGGGGATTTAATGATGTGTGGAATGAATTGCTTGTACCAAGGTTTATGCGAATGAATGAACTTACCGGAACGACCGATTTTGGATATGAAGATGAGCAGGTGATTAATGGAAAACCCTCTGGGAATAAGTTTTTTAGAACTCAGGTACCAGATGAACTCAAAAGGTATTTTGAGAAGAAAAGAATTGACCATAGGCATCATGCGCTAGATGCACTGACAATAGCTCTGGCCAGTAGAAGTCATGTAAACTACCTAAACAATCAGAATGCAGCAGAAGCCAAAGTAAACGAGCGAATTGATCTTCGAAACAAACTAAGAAGAATAGAAGAAAAGCAAATAATTGATAACAAAACTCACCTACCTAAAAAGATACAAGTAGCCAAAGAATTTTTGAAACCCTGGCAGGATATCACCCAGGAGGTTAGCGATGCGTTAGCGAAAACAGTAGTGAGTTTCAAGCAGAACAAACGAATCTTGACAAAAACAAATAACTACTATGAGTCTTACAAGGATGAGGATGGACAATTGAGGCTGGATAAAGCGGGAATTCCTCAAAAAGGTCTTGTCAAGCAAAAAGGGAATAATAGAAGTGTGAGAAAGCCCCTGCACCAAGAAACGGTTCATGGGAAAATATCACTGAGAGACACAAAATCGGTAACATTTGCCAATGGGTTAAAAGACTGGAAAAACTTGGTCGATAAAGACCTGAAAACAATCATCAAAAGGCTTTATAGAGAAGGACACGATGAAAAAACGACAGTAAAGTATTTCAAGAAAAATCCTTATTGTATAAACAATGAAGAGGTTCGGAAAGTAGAGGTTTATTACTACAAGGAAGAATTGTCGGCAACTCGCAAGGCATTGGATATTTCATTCAACACCAAAACTATTGAGTCCGTTACAGATACTGGGATTAAGCAAATTCTGCTGAACCATATAGAGCAAAATATTTATCAAAATCAGTTGGATGATACTGGAAAGCAATTAGCGCCAGAAACATTGGCCTTTTCTCCCGAAGGAATTGAGGAAATGAATAAAAACATTAAGAACCTCAACAAAGGAAAGGAACATCAGCCAATATATAAGGTTCGTAAATATGAAGCTTTAGGCAAAAAATTTCCAGTAGGAGAAAACGGGAATCGAAAAGAAAAATATGTTGTAGCTGCAAGTGGAACCAATCTGTTTTTCGTGATAAAAGAGCATCGAGATACAAAGAAACGAGAATTTGAAACAGTTCCATTGAGAGATGTGATTGATGCAATGAAAGCAGGAGTTCCGTTTGTTGAAGAAGAAGTTGGTTATTCTTGGTTTACTCTTTCTCCCAATGATCTGGTGTATGTGCCAACAGATGAGGAAATGGAAAATCCCAGCTCAGTCGATTTTAATAATTTGAGTAAAGAGCAGGTAGACAGGATTTGTAGGATGGAGAAAGCCTCAGGAATAGAGTGTTATTTCATCTATAACAATGTTGCCAGTTTGATCAAACAGTATGACTCAAAATCAAAAATAGGAGAATTTGGGAGTCAAAATAAATTTGAAAAAACGAATGATGATATTCGAATAAAGGAACGTTGTTGGAAACTGAAAGTGGATCGATTAGGGAATGTGAAAAAGCAGCAATAATCAACCACCCTCCAAGGGTTCAAAACCCTTGGAGGGCTCTATGGAGAGTTCAGGAAGGCTCATATTGGAACGTATAATTCATGCAACCCGATACATATTACCATATCTACAACCGAGCAAACGGTAGCGAAAACCTCTACCGATCAAACGAAAACTATCGTTACTTTCTCAGACAGTATGCTAAATACATAGAGCCAATCGCAGATACGTATGCTTATTGCCTGCTGCCCAATCACTTTCATTTCCTGGTGAAAATAAAATCCGTTTTGGAATTGGATAGATGGATTGAGAATGAACGATCCTCTAAGAGTTCTAAACCATTGGAGGGCTTACTAAGCCTACAGTTTGGTCATTTATTTAATTCATATACTCAAGCCTTTAATAGGCAGCATGGAAGAAAGGGAAGCCTTTTCTCCCCCAATTTCAAACGGAAGGAAATCAATTCAGATGAGTACCTCCTAAAGGTCATTCACTATATTCATCACAATCCTGTGCATCATGGATTTGTCAGCGAATTGTCCAACTGGCCATTTTCATCTTATAACAGCATTATTTTAAACAAACCAACACTAGTACGTCGAGAAGAGGTAATTGCCCTTTTCGATAATATTGATAATTTCATTTACTGCCACAGCCATCGGCCTACTTCTACCGGTATAGATTTCAATTGATTAGATCAAATTATAATTATTCGCCATGATCAAACGCACACTCCATTTTGGCAACCCTGTTCATCTCAGCACCACCAGACATCAGCTGATCATTCGCTATCCCGATGATAGAATGGAAGTGAAGGTGCCGATTGAGGATATTGGCGTAATTATCCTAGAACATTATCAAATCACGCTGAGTCACACGCTTTTGTCACGTCTTCTTGGAAATAATGTCGCATTTATTACTTGCGACAGTCACCATCTTCCACAAGGTATGCTGCTCAATCTCAATGGACACCATACACAACAGGAGAATTTCACCCAACAAATTGGAGCTTCAGAGGCTTTGAAAAATCGACTTTGGAAGCAAACAATTAGGATGAAGATTAATAATCAAGCATCAGTTCTAGAACAAAATGGATTAGAAGTGGCCAATATGCGTAGGTGGGCAATCAAAGTGCAGAATGGTGACCCGGATAATTTCGAAGCACGGGCGGCAGCCTTTTATTGGAAAACGCTGTTTGTTGATCATCTTCAATCGTTCAAGCGTGGACGGTTCGAGGGCGAACCAAACAATTTACTCAATTATGGCTATGCCATTTTGCGTGCAGTTGTCGCCAGAGCCTTGACTGGAAGCGGATTACTGCCTACCTTGGGCTATCATCATCACAATCGGTACAACGCCTACTGCCTGGCCGATGATGTGATGGAACCCTATCGCCCTTATGTAGATGAGGTGGTTTTGGAGCTGGTCAGATCGTTGGACGATTATTCTGAGCTCACACCAGAGATCAAAAAACAGTTGTTGAAAATCCCAGTCGTTGATGTGAGTATCAACGATCAACTCAGTCCGCTGATGCTGGCTGTGCAGCAGACGACCAGCAGTTTACAAAAATGCTATGCATTAGAATTGAAAGAAGTAAAATTTCCCAACCTGTGAATTTTGAAAGACTTAATCAATATCGTGTCATGTGGGTGATGGTATTTTTCGATCTACCTACTGAGACCAAGCGGGATCGTTCCAATTATCGAAAATTTGTCGATAACCTTGAAAAGGATGGATTCGCAAGATTCCAGTATTCTATTTTTATTCGACACTGCCCCAGTATGGAAAATGCCACTGTGCATATGAAGCGAACCAAGATAAATCTACCACCCAAAGGCCATGTATGCATCATGAATTTTACTGATCGCCAATTTGGATTGATGGAAGTATTTAATTCTACTCGGAAAGAACCGCCACCCGAGCCGATTCAGCAACTGGAGCTTTTTTGATGCTTGAAATAAACCCTCCAAGGGTTTTGAACCCTTGGAGGGTATGGACGGGCAGTTTTTTACAGTATTGAAATGTCACCGTTTTATATGAAATGAACCAAAATAAATTCATCACCCAAAAGGTCATGTAGTAATACTCCCTATTTACTAGACCACTATTACTACTATCTAAGTTTTCTTTTTTTGCTTCTTTTTTTCTTTTATTGTTATCCACAATTGTGAATAACTTATGCTGCTAGTTGATACATCTGAACTGGGAGTTTCCTTCCAATGCCTTGATGCGTGCGTTCATTGTTGTAATACTCAAAAAACTTCTTGAGCCCGTTGTACAAAGCCTGTGTGTCTTTCTCTGGATTCAAATATACGTACTCTTGTTTGACCGTACGCCAGAGCCTTTCAATGAAGGCATTATCGGTAGCTCGTCCCCTTCCGTCCATGCTGATCTTTACGCCATGGCTTTGCAGACAGGCCTCCCATTGTGGACTGGTGTATTGGCTACCCTGATCACTATTGATGATTAGAGGCTTCCCGTGTGTGGCAATACACTGATTGATCAGCTCGGTCTGAGTAGCGGCCTCTAAGCTGTTGGATAACTGCCACCCCACCACAAACCTGCTGTACAGGTCAATAACCGCACTCAAATACATGAACCCTTGTTCCATAGGAATATAAGTGATGTCTAAAGCCCATACCTGGTTGGGCCTGTCGATGACCAATCCTCTCAGTAAATAAGGCTTAATGTATTTGACCAATCCTCGTTTGCTCAAGTTTTGCTTCGGGTAGATGGCCTCTATACATTGAAGACGCATGAGCCTGCGTACACGCTTTTCATTTATTTCATGACCCTCTCCAATGAGGTAGTCGGTCATCTGCAATACCCCTTTGGCAGGATGATCCATATGATGTTTGTCTATCATCTTCATCAAATACAGGTTAAAATCACTCTCCCCTTTTGGCTCAATATAGAGGCTGCTCCTGCATACGCCCAACAGATCACTTTGCTTTCTTAGACTAACTGGTGAACCACGATCTATTAACTTCTTACGCTCTTTCATAGTCCGGTCTTCTCCAAGCTTTTTTTTAAAAAATCATTGTCCATCTGTAGTTCACCCACTTTACGCAATAGTATGTCACGTTCAGCTTCTACATCTTTACTGTCCTTGTCTCCGCCAAAGGCCAAGTCACTGTTATCAATAAACTCACGTTTCCATTGAGTAATCTGATTCACATGTAATTCATATTTCTTTGATAACTCCGCTAACGTACTGCGCTCCTTGAGGGCTTCTATGGCTACCTTCGCTTTGAAGCCAGCACTGAATTTACGTCTCGGTTTTTTTATTCCCATTATCTAAATTTAAAGTGTTTTTCAAATTAAGATAGTGGTCTGTTTTTGGGGGAGTATTACATGTTTGTAATCATGAATTTTACTGATCGCCAATTTGGGTTGATGGAAGTATTTAATTCTACTCAGAAAGAATTGCCGCCCGAGCCGATTCAGCAACTGGAGCTTTTTTGGATAAAACCTAAACCCTCCAAGGGTTTTGAACCCTTGGAGGGAATTTATTTAAAAGACTATTCATTTTTGTCACGTGCTATTTGTTCTTAAAGCACAGATACCCAGCCGTTTTCGACTGGGTATACTGTGTAAATCTACAATTTGAAAGCAATTCACAACCATAGTTGTCCTGCTCGTCAATTACGTGAGACTGTGTAAATCTACAATTTGAAAGCAATTCACAACTAAATAGCGCCTCTAGATAAAAAGTTGCTAACTGTGTAAATCTACAATTTGAAAGCAATTCACAACTAACGACTAATAACATTCTCAGGTATTTGAACTGTGTAAATCTACAATTTGAAAGCAATTCACAACTTGTTGTGGTTGTGGTGTTTGTTGTTCCGAACTGTGTAAATCTACAATTTGAAAGCAATTCACAACTAAATCTTGTGCATCTCTCTCGAGTTGTCTACTGTGTAAATCTACAATTTGAAAGCAATTCACAACTGGAGATGATCGAGGAGCTGGGCATGACGGACTGTGTAAATCTACAATTTGAAAGCAATTCACAACATAAGCGTACTGATGTCTGTTTGTTTAAGCACTGTGTAAATCTACAATTTGAAAGCAATTCACAACACGGATTCGCAAATCTTCCTGGCCGACCCAACTGTGTAAATCTACAATTTGAAAGCAATTCACAACGCTACCTGAGTCATGTTCTTGGCCATCTTGACTGTGTAAATCTACAATTTGAAAGCAATTCACAACAATGATTGCGTTGGTTGCTTCTGTTTCGGTACTGTGTAAATCTACAATTTGAAAGCAATTCACAACACAGTGGGGAGGCTTTGAGCGGTACTGGAACTGTGTAAATCTACAATTTGAAAGCAATTCACAACCAATTTGCGGGGGATATTCAGAATCCAAAGACTGTGTAAATCTACAATTTGAAAGCAATTCACAACTAGCATAGTGCCAACTTCCGTGTCCTTCATACTGTGTAAATCTACAATTTGAAAGCAATTCACAACCTATGTAGTCAGAGGTAATTTGTAATTGGTACTGTGTAAATCTACAATTTGAAAGCAATTCACAACAGATCACCCGGTGGAAAAAACAGGAAAATAACTGTGTAAATCTACAATTTGAAAGCAATTCACAACTGGAGTTGGTGCCGAAATGTTAAAAATAACACTGTGTAAATCTACAATTTGAAAGCAATTCACAACATATCCACCCCCATTTTGTTGAATACCACAACTGTGTAAATCTACAATTTGAAAGCAATTCACAACAGATTTTCTTTTTGATCGGCAAGTGCATTCACTGTGTAAATCTACAATTTGAAAGCAATTCACAACATGTTTCCTATTGTTTAATTCAATACAATACTGTGTAAATCTACAATTTGAAAGCAATTCACAACGCTCGAACCGACAACATTTGCGATTTTCTTACTGTGTAAATCTACAATTTGAAAGCAATTCACAACTATGGAACGGATGGAGTATCCAGATCAACCACTGTGTAAATCTACAATTTGAAAGCAATTCACAACAGAAAAAGGTGCTGCACCACTATCATCGCAACTGTGTAAATCTACAATTTGAAAGCAATTCACAACGCTCTATCACGATGGCACATGGCAGGTCTAACTGTGTAAATCTACAATTTGAAAGCAATTCACAACAAATTCTGCAAGACATACACGCAATCACTGACTGTGTAAATCTACAATTTGAAAGCAATTCACAACACTTCGTTGCGTTCACTCAAATTGGTATGCACTGTGTAAATCTACAATTTGAAAGCAATTCACAACATGTTTCCTATTGTTTAATTCAATACAATAACTGTGTAAATCTACAATTTGAAAGCAATTCACAACTGAATCGCCATGTGAATTAACAAAAACCCCACTGTGTAAATCTACAATTTGAAAGCAATTCACAACTTATACTCCAGCTCCTTCTATAAATGGGTACTGTGTAAATCTACAATTTGAAAGCAATTCACAACCGTCCTGCCTTCACTCTTAGCTATTTTAGCACTGTGTAAATCTACAATTTGAAAGCAATTCACAACCACCTTGCGGTGTTTCTCGAATTCCAATTTACTGTGTAAATCTACAATTTGAAAGCAATTCACAACTGTACTCCTGTTGGTCAAGGACTGCCCCATACTGTGTAAATCTACAATTTGAAAGCAATTCACAACCTAAGAACTGCTCGCCACAGGGGCAGGAATACTGTGTAAATCTACAATTTGAAAGCAATTCACAACTGAAACGATCCACTACAGATATGGGAGACGACTGTGTAAATCTACAATTTGAAAGCAATTCACAACGGCGAGATCAGGGTTCGTTTCATCAACGAAACTGTGTAAATCTACAATTTGAAAGCAATTCACAACATCCTTTTGCTCTTAGTCTGGAGATGAACTACTGTGTAAATCTACAATTTGAAAGCAATTCACAACATTATAATAGATGGTAATCTTTAGGATTTTACTGTGTAAATCTACAATTTGAAAGCAATTCACAACCGTTTTTCTGCAAGCTCGTCAATTTGATCTACTGTGTAAATCTACAATTTGAAAGCAATTCACAACCTGAAGTTGAGGCTTATGGGTCTTTTTTCAACTGTGTAAATCTACAATTTGAAAGCAATTCACAACCGCTCCTATGAAGATGTCTTTGACTACTCCACTGTGTAAATCTACAATTTGAAAGCAATTCACAACTTCTGAGCTGTCGGCATAGATAGAATCGTAACTGTGTAAATCTACAATTTGAAAGCAATTCACAACTCGTGCCAACGATTTCAGAGACTTTTACCAACTGTGTAAATCTACAATTTGAAAGCAATTCACAACCTGATATTCCGTCAGCCCAAGCACACAAAAACTGTGTAAATCTACAATTTGAAAGCAATTCACAACAGCGTCTATATTATCACCTGCTATAATTAAACTGTGTAAATCTACAATTTGAAAGCAATTCACAACTGAAGAGGATGACGAGAAGCACGTACACCCACTGTGTAAATCTACAATTTGAAAGCAATTCACAACATAGCGTTAAAAGCTCCAGCAGATGCAGCGACTGTGTAAATCTACAATTTGAAAGCAATTCACAACATGTTCTTCAGACTAGGAATAGAGCAAATAACTGTGTAAATCTACAATTTGAAAGCAATTCACAACGCGAAGTGTAGGTGCCCTGAGCTTTTTCTAACTGTGTAAATCTACAATTTGAAAGCAATTCACAACATGAATGAGTGGTGTCGCTTGTCTTTGCGCACTGTGTAAATCTACAATTTGAAAGTAATTCACAACTTCTTTTGAGCTGATGATGACATTCTTGGTCTAGTAAATAGGGAGTATTACTTAGTGCCTATTGAGTCAAAACGTAGAAGAGAACCTGAGATAAGTGCAAATGGACGAAAATATGATGTTGTTCATTGCACATGGAAACAAGTCAATCGAGGTGCTTGACATCCTCCTCCGTATCCACATCGACCTCACCTCCCTCGAATGGTATCGTTGAAGTTGTATGGAAATTCTTCATTACAATTTTCTTTGCTCCTTGGTCTCCTTCCAACTTCATTAAATCATTGAAAAAGGCATGGCTCAAAATGACAGGCACTCCAATCTGGCCTTGGTATTTGCAAGCGGTGATGGATTTATTTTCCTCGTGCACAGATAGTAGTAGTCTCAAAACTTCTACAGTCAAATACGGTTGATCGGAAAGGAGAAAAAGAGCGTGGTGCAAATCTGATTTTTTCTCCCGTAAATGAGAGAGCCCCAGGCGAATGGAGCTAGCAATTCCCTCTTCCCATTTTTCATTCCTTATCAAGTCCAAACCCTTTGGATCAATTTTCTGTTCAATACGTCTTGCATTTGCGCCCAGCACAAGAACACCTGCTCCCCACTCAAATTGCCCAGCAATATCGATCGCATGCTGAAGCAGTGGTTTGCCTTTGTATTCAAGTAATTGTTTTGGTCGGCCCAGCCGACTAGAAGTGCCAGCTGCTAAAATGATCAGTCCGGTAGAAGATGCAACGCTCAAAGCTGTACTGTATCAAATTGTGTGTTGTCATCGGAATGGATCGGTTTCTCCTTATTTCTGAGTGAACCTCCCTGTACTTCTGATAAGACCGCCTTGATCTCAGAAAGAATGGAAATCGCAATTTCTTCTGGTGTTTCTGCCCCTATTTCCAACCCTACAGGTGCGAATATTTTCTCCATATCTTCTTTGGAAATATTGATTCCCTCCTCATTCAAATCTGCCAGCATTCGCCTGAACTTTTTCTTTGGTCCCAGGATTCCGATGTAGGGGATCATGTCGTAATCCAACAGGCATTTCAAAACGGCTAAATCGTAATTGTAGTTATGTGTCAGTAGTACAAAGGCGGTTCTATCATCAATCGGAATGTTGTCCAGAATCGCTTCTGGCGTGGACACAATCACCTGACAGGAGGGTGCAAATCGCTCCTGCTTTGCGTGGGTTGGCCGTCCATCTACCACATACATATTCCAGCCCAGGGTCTCTGCCATTTTTGCCAAGCCCTGCACATCGTTTCCAGCGCCCACAATCACCAGTGAGACAGGCGGAGCGAAATATTCAATGAACACGTTTTGATGTGTTTTCCCATCTACGTATTCACGAAAAAGACACATTCTTGCGTTAATCACTTCATTTGCATCTTCGATAACGCGCTCCGAAAGAGTCTGGTTTTCAATCGCACCTGTGACTGCATCGGCAACCAATAGTGAGGTTCCGAGTTGCTCACCTTTTTTGTTTTTCAAATCGAAGAGGGATACCAATACACATGCCTTCTTTTTCCCCACAGCTTGTTTCAATAGCGAGATAGGATTGTTTTCGTCTTGCTCGTCAATAGGTTCGAATAGCACCTGAATGATTCCATTACATCCTAGCTGTGCCCCGACGATCGCATCTTCTTCGTCACTTGTATCGTAGGTGATCAGCGTATTCTTTTTCTTGACTAGCGCATATAATGCCTTGCGGAGTGCATCTCCCTCAAGGCAGCCGCCTGAAATTGCTCCCGTCGTAATTCCGTTTTCATCGACCAACATGCGTGCGCTCGGCCTTCGGTAGGATGATCCCTCTACATGTACAACCGTTGCTAGCACAGATTTCTTTCCCGCTTCAATAATTTGTTGATAAGAATCAATAATGGCTTTGATCTCTCGCATCTACTTTCTTAACTGGGTTACTGCTTTTTCAATTTTTTCTATCACAACATCAATTTCCTCTTCTGTCGTAAATCTACCAAGTCCGAAACGGAGGGTTGCAAAGGCAAGGTCATCTGACACTCCCATTGCCTTGAGTACATGGGAGGGTTCAAATGTGGCAGAGGTACATGCTGAGCCTTGAGAAATCGCTATCTCATTTAATGACAGCAACAACTTTTCTCCATCTACATCTTCAAAGGACATGTTGCTCACATGGGGAAGTCGGTGATCTGTATGTCCATTGAGCAGCGTTCTGGGAATTTTCAATGTGGCTTGCTCCAGCTTTTCGCGAAGAGACCAAAGTCTTGCTGTCTCTTCTTGCATTTCCATGCCCGACAATTCACAGGCTTTTCCTAAACCCACAATGCCAGGGACATTTAACGTCCCCGATCGCATGCCCCTTTCATGTCCACCTCCCTCGATCTGAGCTCCTATTTTGACATTGGATTTTACATACAAGCCACCAGCTCCTTTTGGTCCATACATTTTGTGCCCGGAGAACGACATTAAGTCAATTTGCAAGTCGTTTACATCTATTGAGATCTTCCCCACAGCTTGAGTGGCGTCTGTCATAAATAACACATTTCGCTCTTTCAGCAATTCCGCGATCTTTTTCATCGGTTGGATCACTCCTGTCTCATTGTTGGCGTACATGATGCTCACAAGAATCGTCTGATCAGTAATGGCTGCTTTCAGTTCAATAAAATCGATTATCCCGTTTTCGTCGACAGGCAAATAGGTTACCTTAAAGCCTGATGTTTCCAGCTGTTTTATCGGATCCAGAACTGCCTTATGCTCTGTTTCGCAGGTGATGATGTGATTTCCTATAGTGGCCAATTCTTTTGCCACTCCTTTGATGGCCAGGTTATTTGACTCAGTTGCACCAGAAGTAAATATGATTTCCTGTGGTTTTGATCCAATCAGAGATGAAATTTGTTCTCTGGAATGTTGAACTGCTTCGTCTGCTTCCCAACCGAACGCATGATTTCTACTCGCAGCATTTCCAAATTTTTCATTGAAATACGGCAACATTTCCTCTAAAACCCGAGGGTCAACAGGGGTGGTGGCGTTATGGTCCAGGTAAATCATTTGTTGCATAAACTGTATCCGAATCAAGCTCAGAACTAAATTTTAAATCTAGCTGAAAGATACCAACTGAACGTTTTAAAGTTAATGTTAAGATTTGGCTACTGGTAAATCTCTGAGCCTTACTGATTTCCAGAGCTCTTAGAATTATGTTTTCTCGTGGTTTGGCGAGCAAATCAGTATGTATGTACCGATCATCAATATTTCAGAGGACATTGGAATAGAAATTCACTAATTTGTAGTCGCATAAAATTTTAAAATCAACATGGCAGCTTATTCAATTAAAGTAAATGGCAAAACTCATAAGGTAGATGTGGAGCCGGATACCCCAATCTTGTGGGTATTGCGAGACCATTTAAAACTTGTAGGGACAAAATATGGATGTGGTATTGCTCAATGTGGGGCTTGTACCATTCATGCGGATGGAAATGCAATTCGTTCATGTCAACTTCCGGTTTCGGATGTAAACAATATGGAATTAACGACCATTGAAGGATTGTCCGAAAAAGGTGATCATCCGGTTCAAGAGGCCTGGTTGGAGCATGATGTACCTCAATGTGGTTACTGTCAGGCGGGACAAATTATGAGCGCTGCTTCTTTTCTTAGCAAGAATTCAAACCCTAGTGATGAAGAAATTGCAACTGGTATGAATGGAAACATTTGTCGATGTGGCACCTATGTTAGAATCAACAAAGCAGTCAAAACTGCTGCCGGAAAAATGTCCTAATCTATTCTAAAAGACAATCTTATGACACTTATAACTACACAATTCAATAGAAGATCGTTCTTGAAAGTATCGACGACCGCTGGTGGTGGTATGATGCTGGGCTTTAGCTGGCTGGCTTCCTGTAGCACCCCTGGCCAAGCAGTAAAAGCACCACCCAAAGAATGGTTCGATATCAACGCCTACATCAAAATTGGTGACAATGGAACCGTCACCCTTTACAATCCAAATCCAGAGATTGGTCAAAATGTGAAAACTTCCATGCCTGTAATTGTGGCAGAAGAATTAGATGTGGACTGGAAGGATGTGGTTGTCGAGCAAGCCGATCTAAATACGGTAAAATACAGCCGTCAACTTGCAGGGGGGAGTCAATCCATCCGCGCAGGTTGGGGAAGTTTACGAATGGCCGGAGCTACCGGACGAAGGATGTTGATGGAAGCTGCTGCCAAGCAATGGAATGTGCCTCTGGGAGAATTAACTACAGAAAAAGGCATCATCTACCACAAATCAAGTAATCAAGCGGTAGGTTATGGAGAGCTAGCTTCTGCTGCAGCTTTGATGGAAGTTCCGGAAGAAATTGAATTGAAAGATCCAAAAGACTTCAAGTTGATTGGAGGAGATATAAAGAATGTTGATGCAAAGAAAATAGTTACTGGTGAGCCTTTGTTTGGATTGGATTTGAATGAAGAAGGAATGCTGATAGCCATGATCGTTCATCCTCCAGCATTTGGGATGAAAATGAAGAATTGGGATGCGAGCAAAGCGAAGGCAATGCCGGGAATTAGAGACGTTTTTACTATCAACACAGAACCCAAGGAAAAGCAATGGTCTGACACCAATGCGTTTACCGAACTTGTCGCCGTTGTAGGGGAGTCCACCTGGCAAGTCATGAAAGCCAAAAAGGCGATTGACGTGGAGTGGGTGCGTGATACGCCAGCGGAAAACAGTGATGAGCATACGCAAAAGCTATTAGAAGCAATTGCTGCCAAAGGTGAGATTACAAGAGAGGATGGAAATCCGGAACGAGAAATTGCAGCTGGTGAAAAAGTAATAGAAGGTGTTTACAGTGCGCCTTTCATGGCCCACAACACGATGGAGCCCATGAATTTTTATGCCCATGTAACAGACACAAAAGCCGTGTTAAATGGCCCAATCCAAACACCCGAGTACTTAGAAAAATCTGTTGCTGATGTTTTGGGAATGTCCTTGGAGCAGATAGATATTCAAATGACCAGAATGGGTGGTGGCTTTGGAAGAAGGTTGTATGGACACTTTGGAATTGAAGCGGCAGTTATTTCTCAGAAAGCCCAAGCACCAATCAAGCTTTTGTATACCCGAGAAGACGATATGACGCAGGGCACATATCGCCCAATGTATCGAGTAAGCTACCGTGCGTCTTTGGACAAAAACAATAAACTAACAGGGTGGTACGCCAAAGGAACAGGAATACCAGGTAGTCCTTTGTTTCACAATAGATTTCCCGCCGGAGCACTTGACAACTATGGATCTGAAAATGTGAGTGTTCCTACGAATATTTCTACTGGTGCATGGCGAGCTCCGCGATCGCATTTCACAGCTGGAGCAGAAAACTCATTCCTTGATCAGGTTGCAGAAGCGGCAGGAAAGGACCCTATTGATTTCCGATTGGAACTTTTCGACCGTGCAATTAATAATCCGGTTGGTGAAAACAATGATTATGACCCAGAAAGGTATGCTGGTGTTTTGAAATTAGTAAGAGCAAAGTCAGGATGGGACAATGAGACGCCTGGTGTTCACAGAGGGGTATCCGTTTACTATTGTCACAATTCATATGTCGCGGAAGTAGTGGACATTGAAAAAAATAACAAGAATGAATTGAAAATCAAAAAAGTTTGGTGTGCTGTTGATTGTGGAATTGTAGTGAATAGGGAAGGAGCCCTCAATCAAATCGAAGGAGGAATCGTAGATGGAATTGGAGCGGCAATGTATAGTAGTCTCAATTTTGAAAATGGTCGTCCGATACAAGAAAACTTCAATTCGTATCGATTGATACGACACACAGAAGCCCCACCAGAAATTGAAACCTTCTTTGTCAACAACGGCATTGATCCAACCGGATTGGGCGAGCCGACATTGCCTCCTATTTCTGGAGCATTGGCGAATGCCATGTATAAAGCCACTGGTCAACGGTATTTTCATCAGCCTTTTGCTGTAGCAGAGCAAGCGATTGAGTTGGGGTAAATCGTCTTGACTCTCATTGAAAAAATCCAGACTCGATCTTTTTTGAAGATTTAGAGTGGAAGGGTGAGTGGCGATTTAAAATCTCAATGATTTATTGCGGCAAATACTTCGTAGGAATTGGGTTTTCAGGTGTTTCGCCTGTCCAATAAATATTCATAACCCACCAGCGAGAACCGTCATTCATTAGTTGAATGCTGTTGATGCCTCGTACAAAAGGTTTCTCATCCGCTGCTGACCGATAGGATTCATACGTGCTGAAGGCGTGGGTTACTGAGCCGAATGATTCGGTAACTCTATAAATCTCCTTTTCGAAGAATCCATTTGTTTCTAGCCATTCACCAGAAGATTCGATGTACCCATCTGGTGTCATTGCGCGATAGCCTACTTTCCCTTCTTGGTTAGCTCCTGAGGGAATGAGCTGAGCATCTGCTGCAAAAAGAAATTTGAATAACTCCCAATCTCTTTCCTCACCTGCTTCACCTGAGATGACGGCATAGAGCGTTTCGATTGTACTGTCTAACGTTTGGACTTTGGCCAGATAGGCTGTTTTCTGAGCTTTAGAGGTGTGAATAAGAAGTAGGATGGAGAGGGTGTAGATGATTCTTTTCATGGTATTTTTAAGTTTGCTGAAATCAAGTCACAAATGCGACTTCTGGGTTAAACAATAATTTGTTCATCACGAATATAGGAGATTCGTAGTTGAATCGTTTCTGGATCTGTTATTCGATTATTAGGCGAAAATGTTTTCCTAGCCCAGCTTCTACTATTTTCCTGAATGTTGATAATTCAACATCAGTTCTATTGTTCTCTAGTCTGGAAATATAGAAGCGGCTTGTACCACTTCGTTCGGCAAGTTGTGCCTGAGTTAAACCCGCCTTTTCTCGTGCTTTTCGAATTAAGTTTCCGAATTTCATAGTCTCAACGGGTTCACTAAGTTTAAACAATTCGTCAGGACTTAATTCGTATGGATGAATTTCCTCAGTTCCATCTTCTCCTAAAAGTTTAACCTCAATGTTGTTCCAAGAAAGAGTATTGTTGCGAAGTTCTACTTTAGCAAATTCCCCCTTTTTGAGCAATGGATATTCAACATCGGTCTTGGTTATACTCCAAGAATTAAAGATGGTTTCAAAATTTAGTAGTCGATTTTCGCCATTGTTAAACATACAATGAATTGAAAATTCATCTACTTTTTGAATTTTTATGATCCGTGGAATTACTGGTTTCTTTCTCATAACCTTGGATTTAAGCGTTTAAAATTGGTGAGTAAAAACTCTTTCTTTTGGATTGCCCATTCTATTACTTTCTTACGCTGGGTTTTAGGCAATTGCCCTGCATATGTTTTAAGAGTTCCGATGATGATTAGTTCTTCGTATTCAGCATATATGGCATGAAAATGAGGCGGAGGATGTTCACGAGAGTAAACATCAATTTTGATAGAGTCAATAACCTTGAGTGTCGGCATTTGTTGTCTACATAGATAACAAATTTATTGAATTAGTTTGAAAATCGCAAAACTGTTTGTCTTGCGCAATGCACGCCAACTAGTCGCCAAGCGGCACTTAGCCCCTTATTTACCTTTCTAATATAGCCAAAGGGAAACGTACATGAAAAGGTATTGGAATCAATCCGAATACAACCCCATCAACACTTTCTCATGAGTAAACGGTGCATAAAACTTCTCAACTATTCATTTGATGGATTTTTTCTTCGATCGCCTCTCCAACGAATTTATTTAATGTCTGACCCCTTTTTTGTGCAATGAGAGATGCTTCTTTATGAATGTTTGGTTTAGTTCTTACCTGAAAAATACCGTTGTGTGTTTTGCTGGGTTCAACCCCCTCTTCCTTGCATAACTCCAAATAGCCATCGACAGATTCTTTGAAATTGTTTTCCAGCTCTTCAAACGAATCACCGTGATACGCCACCGAATCTCTTATATGCATCAATTTCCCAATGAAACACTCATCTTCCTTGCTTATTTCTGCACTGCCAAAATAGCCTCGGTATTCGAACAATGAATTCATAACAATTCCTCCTTTCTTAAATGTTGCAAGACAATTTTTATTTGATACGGTTTAATGATTTTCTTAGGGTGGGGTTCATGCCAACAATTAAATAAATGATCCAATGTAGAATTTCATAATGTCCATAAATTTAGTTAATTTTTAATTTCAAGCTGATCAAAGTACAGCCGCAGAATGACAGAAAGCGAGCAACTATATACCAATCATATCCAGATAAATAAGCTTGCACGATTATTTACTAACGAAAGAACATCTTTTGACCATATCGCAGATTATATGCCTTTGATGATGTCTTCGAATAATGTAAATGATTTTGAGTTTAATTTTTTCAACAAGGAATTTTCAGATTTCATAAGGAAGGAAAGAGAGTTTATTGTCTCACATGGCTCATCATATACTACTTCATTATTACATCCGAAAAATTTTGAGTATGTCAAAGCGAGCTTTGAAGATTTCAATTATTTGAATAATAGAAATAATGTATTTGAATATTATCAGTACGTGAAACCAGAAGGCCAGGATCACTACGAATGGCTTATATCTTATAAAAAATTCATATCGCAGAATCAATTTTTTGGGATTTATCATAAAGTGAGGGATTTAGGTTCTTCAGGTCAAATTCTTCGAGACTATCTTGGCGATATCGCTCTATCAACTTCTTCTTATCAAAAATTCCAGTTATTAACTCAACAAGAGAAAAGAATATTACGATTGATTATCCGTGGTGAAATCAATAAAGAAATTGCCGAAATACTTTATATCTCAGTCAATACAGTGAGAACTCATCGAAACCGTATTTGGAAAAAACTCGATATCAAGCACTTTAAAGATTGCTTGAAATATCGACTCATGTATCATTGAAGTCTTAGTGAGGTCATCAAATACTATCTACATCAGGCCAGAGTACAGTTGTAACTAATCTTCATTTTTCAAACAAGCAAAATACTTCGATCTACGAAATATACGCTCAATAGCGTATTGATTTTGCTAAAAAAGAACATCACTTTTGGGTGCAATAATCTTATCTAGGATGAAATAGTAGTCCAAAAAAAGTTATGTGTGCAAGAATTGCATGTTTTCCATTTGAATACCCCAAATGGGTAGTGGAATACCCCATGCTAGGTATTGATTATAAGTGAAAATGGGTTCTCTTTTGGGCAATGAAATCTAACATTAAGATGTGAGTATTTACTAAACCTACCTGGTATGAAACGAATTGAATTAATCACTTTAAGAATATTAATAGTGCTGCCTTTATTGGGGATACTTACCAAGGTTCAATCGCAGGAGCCACAATATGTTTCCCTGAAAAAGGGGGATATCAGAAAAGTTTTCAAAAAAGGAGATGTGAAATCGATTAGAATAATTGCCCCTGAGACTTTTAATCCCGGAAGAGCTATAAGTTATGATCTGGCCGTAGAGACATCAAGAGGGTTCATCCGGGCCAGTGACTATAACAAGCTCGTTTGGAAAAATCTGGTATTCAATGGGAATTCTTGTAGCGCCAATGATGATGGCGGTGTATTTACGTATGACGCCTCAGCATACTATCCTCCAAAGGATATTAGCTTTTCTTATAGTTACGGAATAGTATCTGATGAGGCTGTCCTGAGCCCTGATTATTGCTACAACAAGTTCACCTATTATGTAAGAGATAATTCCAATGATCGGACGGTTGGAGGATCAGTTCTACAAGCGTTCGGCGCTCTTGGCAAATTTGGCTCCAATGGGTCAGGCAGTGCTAAGCCTGGAAACGGGGGAAATGGGAAAGATGGTGGGAATGGATCAAAGGGACCCAACGTCAATGTCAAAGTGGAAGAGGCCGTGGTACAGGGAAGTACCCATATTATTTTGGAGATTGATGGAAAGGCAATGGCCATAAAGCCTGACTGTGGTGAAATAGAGGTTATTTCCAGAGGAGGTGATGGTGTTTCGGGTGGGGGTGGAGGTCTGGGTGGGACTTCAGCAAAGCTCGATAAAAAATATATCCATAACGGCGGAAAAGGAGGAAATGGTGGAAATGGAGGAGACGGAGGGGATGGCGGTGACATAATTGTTTCGGGTGCGATGTTATCGAAATACAAGAATCAGATTCAGTTTTTGTCCCAGGGAGGCAGTGGAGGATACGGTGGGGCTGCCGGAGCAGGAGGTTCTGGTAAAAGCACGGGATCAAAGGGCAGTCAGGGAGCACCTGGCAACAATGGATCGGCAGGAAAGGTCATTTTCGATGAAGATTAGCGAGAGTAAAATTTTATCACTATTTAATTACTAAAAAATGAAGAAAATAATTATCGTAATTGCATTTTGTTCGACCTTGACGGTCTTCGGTCAGGCCAAAATATCAGCCGTAATGGGCGTGAGTCCCATCAAATCTATCGAAGATTTTGATACAGAAATCAGCTATACGAACCCATCAGCTTCTCTCGGATATAATGTAGTCAACATGGACGGGCTTGGGTACGGAGCGGAACTCCAGTACACTTTTGAAGATGGTCGCACGTATGCCGGCGACTATGATGTCGGGGTTTCTCGCACCTTCCTATCCGTCTATGGAAGGTATGATAAGGGATTTGGAAATGATTTCTACTATTTTGGTAGAGCGGGTGTTGTTTTTAATCTCGACTTAGTAGAAGGAGACGAAGACTATTCGGAAACCTTCGGAGCTTTTGGTGTGTCCACGGGTTTTGGAGTCGGAAAATCTCTTGGCGCATTTTCTATTGACTTATCACATGTTCAATATATCATATTTGGAAAAGCAAGCGCATTTCCGATTCGTCTGGGCTTCAATTTGGATATTTAAACTAAAAAATAACATGAAAAATATATTTGTCTATACCCTCATCTTCGCACTAGCAGCATGTTCTGACTGGACTGAAGACTATGAAGAATATAGAGATGAGTATCGTAATGCCAATGCCGCAGAAATACAAGCTGCGCAGGATGCTCAATGCGCGAGATGTACCGATCCTGCATTTACTTATTCAGCCGTTGGAAGTGGATTTTGTTATTCGACATTAGCAGCTTGTAATGATGCTGAATTTGGAGAATGTTTTTCCTGTAACTGAGTTTATTAATTAAACCAAACAATAATTTCAAATAACTCTTTATGAGAACATACATAAAAAATATACTACCAATTTTTGGACTTTTTTCAACTGTTCTTTTAAGTAGTTGTGACCCTGATGATGAAACAATGAATTTGTGCTTGGATGAAATCGTCCTTTCCACGTCAGATTTTTATTTTACAGGAAACAATGGAGAGAAGGGAGCAGAAGGAACATTCAGTAATGTTTACCTAACCGGCAGTGCCATAATTTTCGAGCAGGGAACTGCCGGATCGAATTCCGTGGAAGCATCCATAAATATTGATTTAGAAACGTTGATTAGTGGCGGGAACCAAACAATTAATTTAAGTCTGTACGAAGGTAAAATTAGAAATATAGGAGATGCTACCTATAGTACCTTTTATTCACCTGTTAGTTCTTCAACAGTAGTGGGAGGATTTCTAACGCTGACATATGTAAATATGGATTGCGAAATAATTTCAGGAAATTATGAAATTAACGGAGGGAGATTCAGCTCGTCATTGAATCGTGATTTAAGATTAGGAATTAAGGGAAGCTTTAATTCCATAGGATCAAATTGACTAACCATTTGAATTTTACTAATTTGAAGGCCAAAAGATTAACCTATTTGCTAGTTGTCTCTCTTTTTTTACAATCGTGTAATTCCGATGAGGAAACCCCGAAAGAGCCAAATAAGCCCTGGGTTCAGAACGAAATTTCACCGGGCAATTTCACGGTAAATACGGGTGATGTTATCCTGAGACCGGGGAGTGGTAGCGGCTATTACAGTAACGGCACATTTTATACAAATAATACCGTCCTAAGACAAGAATTGCCAAGCTCTCCCTTTGAATATTATACTATCCGAGCTTACATTCCTGTTAACGATACGTACGGAGCAAGAATATCGAAGTTTGGAGCGTCTCTATATTATTACAATCAAAATAAAGAGAGAATTCCAGGAGATTTCGATCAGTCAAGATTTATTCAATTCTATAACTCTGGCGGTGTGGAGTATTCGGTCTTTGAAATTGTTGTTAGAGATATAAATCTACTCGCTGATAGAGAGAACATTGAAAAAGTCATTTTTGTTTTTGAGGCAACCCACTATAATCTAAGTACAGAGGAAATTGAGAATGTTGAATTGGTGAACTTAGAAGTATTTTTGGATACTGAAAGCTCTGGGGGATCAACTAGCAACGGTTCAGTAATGTTCTGGGTAAATCAAGATTATGGGTGTGGAACCATTGATGTTACTATTCCAAATTTTGGAACCAAAACAATAACATCATTTTTCGGATCCAATCCTGGATGTGGAATTGACGGATCAGCTAATTTTTCCAATATGCCTTTAGGAACTTATAATTACTCCGCCTCCGGAGGGAGTTGCTCTTGGAGCAACAGCTTTAGCATAAATTCAGATTGTGCAACTATTCAGTTGACCTTATAAAAAAGACTAGAACTTTTTAAGAATACAACCCCATCAGCACTTTCTCATGGGTAAACGGCGCATCGAAAGGGATTGAGAATGATTCTAACCCGATACCCAGCTCCAAGGACTGTGGCACACAGTCATTCTCAAACGGTCTGTGAGACACAGACCTTGGGGTAGGAGTTGATTATTGGCGGATTGTAAATCTTCCAACCCATAGCTTTCGGATTGCAAATCCGAAAGAGCGAGCGCAAGAGGAGAGTTGATTATTGGCGGATTGTAAATCCTCCTACCAGTAGCTTTCGGATTGCAAATCCGAAAGAGCGGGAGTTAAAGAATATTGTTCAAGTCTTGTCTTCCTATTATTGCCATAATTTCTGCAATGTTATTATTCACTTTGAAATAAATGCTATCTGAGCCACAGACACAACGCCTGTATCCAGTTTTTATAAAATCAACAGATTCAAATGAAAATGGTCGTTAAGCTATATTATCAAAATGTTCAAAAAATGAATCATAATATTTGTCCGCTTGAACCATTCCAAACTTTTGGGTCTATATGATTTGGTGTGGATTACAAATGGAGGTTGTCGAAAAACGAAGATCGTGATAGACCGCATCGCGAAAATTTGTACAACTGAAATCAGCCCAATCCTAAATCAATTGCCCCACCCTTTAGGGCGGGGGAGTATGGATTCTTGGTTGTAAATCAGGGCTTTAGCCCTTTTCAAAAACAGAAATTGGGCTGA
>Ga0316209_1000298_pt1 | contig 96766 bp, 70 predicted proteins | sample 6monopyrite_MG_FD_204945 | JGI IMG/M metagenome (GOLD analysis project Ga0316209, IMG submission 204945) | Microbial mat bacterial communities from mineral coupon in-situ incubated in ocean water Damariscotta River, Maine, United States -... | ecosystem: Environmental > Aquatic > Marine >... | reverse complement strand
AAAAAGAAAATGAAAAAAGTACATGTCAATTGCCTGAGTAGGGAATTGGGATACTTAGTGTTTTAGCAACCCTAAATGTAAAACCGTATTTCCATTAAAATAACAGTAGAACCCTAAATTAAGCAGTACATTGAAAAAATTCTCTGTGAACATTTTTCATCCAAAGGTAGAGACTCCATTAAATTCGTGGTAGAACCTTTGAAATAATCGAGTTTCAAATTGAAATTTATCCGTTTGGCCCTTTGTTGATGACATATATTTTCTCGGTAATACTTGAGAGAATAGGAAGAATCAGGTTGTCATCAACTCGAAACAAATTCTTTCAAGGTGCTTCGCATTTCATTAATGGTAACAGTGATTATCTGTCACTTGCATTCTTGATCTCTTTGTTATTTTGGTGGACAATTCCACTCTTGACAAGAACTATTGTTCATCCTCAGGAAATTATTGCACTGAGTGTTGCTCCGATAGTTGTGTATTGGATACGATTTTCAAAAAGGAAGATAAACAGGGTATTGATTATGCAAAAATTATTATTCTCTTCCTTGGATTGCTCCTCCATTTCACCGGCTCTTCTTTTTTGGAATATGATTCTTCACTCTGGGGTGATGATTCTTTGTGGCTCATGGATTTGTTGAGTTTTATCTCAGCCTGTCTTGTTATTATCTATCTGATTTTAGCACTATTTCATAGATTCACTTTAAACGGCATGAATATGATTAAAAACACTCTTATTTATTCGGCACTATTGATTTCGATTTTCTTTGTTGTGTATGGTAATATTCAAAAGACATTGGCAGAAGAGCAAGAATGGCAGTGTAAAGAGGCTTTGTATGAATCTGAAATACTGAAGCAAGAATCTGAGTACAAGCTCTTGAAAGCACTCGTGAGTTGGAGGATTGTCAAGGAACTGATACTGAACAGTAAAGAGGTTGGGAATTATTTAACTATCTCTATTCCCTCCGTTCCTCTGCGGTAGAAAAAAAATCAAATCACCCCTTCCTCCAAATGCAGCAACTCCTTCACCTTCCCTGAAAACATCATCTTATCTGGCTCTCCAATCTCCAAAGGCACCCCAAAATCCACTCCCCAAAACAAATCACAGACTTTGGCAGATAAGGAAATCTCATGAGTGGAGATTAGCACCGCTTTTCCTGATTGGCTTATTTTTTTCAGTAAGTCAAGTACTTCGATTTTGTTTCGAAGGTCAAGGTGGGAGGTAGGTTCGTCCAGCAGGATCACGTCAGTGTCTTGTGCCAACACCCGAGCGATCATTACTTTTTGAAGTTGGCCATCGCTGAGTTCAAAGAGTCGTTTGTTAAGTATATGATGAATCTGCGTTTGCACTATGGCTGCTTCAATCTTCGCCACATCCTCTTTCTTGAGTTGTCCTAGCCATCCCGAATACGGATGTCGTCCAAGGGAAATTAGCTCAAGAACGGATAAGTTCAGAGCGGTTGGTTTTTCGGTCAGGACAACCCCAAGTTTTTTTGAAACCGCTTTAGCCTTCAGTTTGGTTAGCTCAATTCCTCCAATGGAAATGCTCCCACTCAGTGGTCTTTGAAATCCTGCCAATGTTCGAATTAATGTTGACTTGCCGACTCCATTTTGCCCGATAAGTCCGATGAGTTGTCCTACTTCCAACGACACATTAATATCAGAAACCAGCGGTTGATCTCCGTATCCAATCGTCAGGTTATGTGTCTGGAGCAAACTCATTTATCGAAAGAATAATGGAGGTTATTTTTTCTCAGAATGAGCCAAATCACAAACGGAGCACCAAGAAGAGAAGTCACCGCATTAATCGGAAGGGTAGCATCCGAGCCAGGTAGCTGCGCCACCAAATCAAATACCAACATCAGTATGCCACCAAGTAAAACAATCAAAGGTGTGAGCAGCAAATGGTTGGAGGTATTGAACAGCATCCTCGCTAGATGCGGGACCGCTAAGCCCACAAAAGCAATCGGTCCACAAAAGGCTGTGACCGAGCCTGCCAGTAAGCTGGTATTTAAAATGATGAGAATGCGAGTGGATTTTAAATCGAGACCTGACGATTCTGCGTAGGTTTCGCCAAGTAGGAGTGCATTCAATTGTTTGGAGAGTGCGAAAGCGTAAATCAGGGAAAGCACTACGATTGGGGTGAGTACACTCAATTCATTCCATGACAGACTCCCCAAGCTCCCGAACGACCAAATGACGTAGGCCTGGATATTCTCCGCCTGACTGAAGAATTGCATGATGCTCACGATCGCACTGACGGCAGCCCCAAACATCAGCCCTATAATCAGCAATGAAACCCCACTTCGCACCCGTAAAGCCGCAACACCGATGACCGAGAGCACGAGGAAACTCCCCACGGCGGCACTTCCTACCATCAGCCAGTTTCTGGCAAAATCAGGAATTCCGAAAAACCCTCCAATCGCAAAACCGATAAAAATCACGAGTGCCACTCCAAGTCCAGCACCCGAACTAATTCCAAGAATAAAGGGTCCGGCCAGTGGATTCCGAAAGAGTGTCTGCATTTGCAGCCCGCTGATCCCAAGCGCACTGCCAACAAGAATGGCCGTGAGTGCTTTGGGCAACCTGAAATTTATAAGTATCGCGTGCCAGCCAGCGTTTTCTACTTCACCTCCTGTGAGAAATTTTGTTGTTTGCCCAAGCGGGATAGTAACCGATCCGATGGCAAGACTTGCTAGAAATACCAGACACAAAACCACGAAGAGTCCGATGAAGGTCACTCTCCATTTCTTTACTGAGGTATCGAAATGCTGCTGGATCACTTGAGTTGTTCAAAGTAAACGGTTTCGTATGTGGGCAAGAGTTCTGGATGTAGAACCTTGATTAAATCAGCTAGTACCAAGTCTGGTCGCGCATAGGCCGATTCGAAGAAATCGTAAGCCCCTGTTGGGCTTCTTTTCTTGCTGTAATTGTACACACGATCTTTAGCAAAAGGTCCAAAATCAGCATAGCGCCCTTCTGAGCCTAACATTTCACTTTTGGAATTAAATGATGACGTACCAATCCAGAAGTCCGCGGTTCGCCCTCTATCATACACTGCTTCAAAACTCAATTCCAACCAGCTCGTGGTGGTATCCTCCGCCCAGAGATATTGTCCACCTGCATTTTCGTAAAAGACAGAAGCCCAGTTTCCGCCACCTGGCATAAACCACGTGTCGCCGTATACCACACCATTCAAGATAGTGGGTTTTGTTTCGGATGCTTTTGCCACCTCAACTAGTCGCTGATATTCTTTTTCAATAGCCGAAAAAACGGAATCTGATTTTTGTTCCTCACCAAGTAGAGCGCCGAAGAATTTGATCCATTCTGCACGACCCAAAGGAGAAGTTTCCAGAAAGTCTGAATTGTAGATCACAGGAATTCCAGCTTCTACAATCTTGTCCAGATTGCCCGATTCGCCACCCGCATCAAAGGCGATTACCGCATCAGGTTGAAGGCTTAGAAGAAGTTCTATATTCATGCCACCATCAGGCCCAAGGTCGGTGATTAGGCCTTGTTCGGCTCTTTCCGTAAATACTTCGGAGCTAATGTAGCTCACATTTGGGAAGCCAATCAGCACTTCTTCACTCCCCAACATTTCAAAAAAGGGAAGATGGGAGGTTGACGTGCAGACTACTCGCTGTAATGGTTTATCCAGTTTGTATTCTTTGGTTTTTTTCGCATTTGGCCAAGGCTGGTCAATCACCAGATAGCGTCCATCCGTTCGTTTTTCAAAATGAAAACCAGTTGCATGATCTAGCGAAAGCTCATTTTGAACAGCTTTTTCTGGAGGGCTGCAAGCGATAAGGATTGTTAAGCCAACAAGCAATTGAATTTTATTCATTCGCCAAATTTATGCACTAATATTGCAATGGCCTTTGGTTCTTAACTCTCCCGAAAAATATCGGGATTGAGAAAGGATTAATAGGGAACCCCGTTTGATTCGGGGGCTGTACCCGCAACTGTAAGTTCGAATAAAGTTTTGATCTGCAAATCCACTGCTCCTCCCGATAGCTATCGGGATCGGGGTGGGAAGGAAATCAAAATCGGACAAGCCAGGAGACCTGCCAAAAAGCCATTAAATAAATTGGAAGCTTCGGGTAGTGAGCGGACGGGTAATTTTAAGATTATTCCAACTCTTCATCTTGAGCTCATAGTATCTAAACAATATAGCTATGAGAAAAAATCTCTTATTAATTGCGCTGGGAGCAGGACTTATCTGCCAGGCACAGGACTCTTTGAAAACTACTCATTTGAATGAAGTAGTGGTGACCGGGTCAAAATTGGAAACGCCGATTGAGAAATCAGGTAAAATGATCTATCGAATATCAGGAAAGGAACTGGCTCAAAGTGGGGCAGGTTCTTTGGCCGATGTGCTGAACAAAGTTCCGGGCGTTCAGATGGATGGCAACTTTGGAACGCCTGGCACCAATATCGATTATTTTGTTCGAGGGGCTGGCAGCAAGCGCACCTTGATCCTTATAGATGGTGTTCCTTTTAACGACCCTTCAGGAATTAATCTTCAGTATGACTTGAGGTTGCTGGATTTAACACAGGTTGAATCTGTGGAGGTTTTGCGTGGAGGATTGAGTTCATTGTATGGCTCTGGAGCTGCTGCGGCTGTCATAAACATCACGCTAAAGAAAGCAGAAGAAGGTAGTTTCAATGGCAAGATTGGAATGGACCTGTCTTCATTTAAGACCTATCAACCTTCGCTTAGTGTCAATGGGAGAGTGCAGGACTTCACTTATTTGATTTCAGGAAAATACTCGAAATCGGCAGGTTTCTCAGCGGCAAAGAATCTTGATTCGGGTGATTTCGATAAGGATGGAAATGAAGGCAAGAATGTGATGGTGAACGTAGGCTATGACATTGGTGATAATTTCTATGTAGAAATGAATGCGGCATTTGATCAGTTTGAGAATGAATTTGATGCCTTTTCTTACGTTGATGCGAGGAATAATTCTAGTGCGTATCAGCAGGAGAAGATTGGCTGGGTTGGAAAGTACAAATCAGAAAACACCACAATCAGTTTGAGCCATTTCAGAAATCAATTGAAACGAGAATTTGATTTTGATGGATTTGACGATGATTACGAAGCGCTGAACAATCAATCCAATGTTCAAATCATTAGGCAGTTGAATTCGAGGGTTTCCATAATTGCAGGATTGGATTTACAAAAGCTACACTACGAACAACCATTCTTTGATCAAGTGGATTTCAAAAGCACAGCACCGTATTTGTCTGGTTTGCTTGAAACGGGAAACTTCAATTTGCAAGTTGGCGGACGCACCAATGTTCACAGCGAATACGGGTCACATGTTGTCTATAATGTCAATCCATCTTACTTTTTTGACCTTTCGAGTGTCACGCTCAAAGTCCTGACGAATTATTCCACGAGCTATGTCACGCCCTCTCTTTATCAATTGTATGGCCCTTTCGGTAATGTGAATCTAATACCGGAGGAGTCAGAAGGTTGGGATGTTGGTGTGAGTGTTTATGCGGGGAATGGGCTGGAAATGAATTTGGTTTATTTCCAGAGGAAGGATACCAATCCAATGGATTTTCAGTCTTTTTATGATGTTGAAAACAATTTCATCGGAGGGGAGTATTTCAATGCGGACAGAGTATTGAAAGTAGAAGGGACGGAATTCGATGTAGCATACTCTTTGGGCAAAATTGATTTCAAAGGCGCTTATACTTGGCTCAATAATCTCAAAGGAAATTTACATCAACGAGTGCCCAGATTGAAGGCTGGATTTGGATGGGCATTCAATTATTCGAAAGAGGGATCAGTTGTCGTGAATTATTCTTGGACAGGTAAGCGCGGACAAAGCGACCCGCTCACATTTGAGCAGGTCAAGACGGATGCTTTCGGATTAGTGGATTTGGTAATGGTACACCAAATTAATAATTTTTCAATTAATGGTGCAATAAACAATTTGCTGGATGAACAATATGATGCGATTTTGGGATTTAATACAATCGGCCGAAATTATCGCTTGGGACTTACCGTTGATTTTGGCAAGTAAACAGACTATCTACGGCATTTCTAACAGAAACCTGAGTGGTGAAGATGCTATCCTCGGCTTTTTTTATTTTCGCTTTTGTGCTAGCAGACGTGTAAAAATCAGCTTCAAGACGCTGACTAATCAGCTGATGAAACCACTTAATCTGCTGTAGTTTTCTGTTTTGTTCAAACCAACCTGATTCGGTCGTTTGAGCCTTGAATTCCTGACATATTTTCCACATTTGATCTACGCCTTCTTTTTCCAGTGAAGAGCCCAATTCAACCGGGACTGTCCAGTCTGATGCAGCTGGAGGGAAAAGATGAAGTGCGTTTTGAAAATCCTTTCGAGCTCGCTTCGCTCGCTCCATGTTTCCATCCGATTTATTGATGAAAATGGCATCTGCCATTTCCATGATACCTCGCTTAATTCCCTGAAGTTCGTCCCCACTTCCGGGAAGCATGAGTAGAAGAAAAAAATCCACCATGTCCTTTACCAAGGTCTCTGATTGCCCAACTCCAACAGTTTCCACAATGATCACATCGTGACCAGCAGCTTCACATAGAATGATAGATTCTCTGGTGGAAGTGGCCACACCACCCCAGCTATTTCCGGCTGGAGATGGGCGGATAAATGCACGGGAATCCATGGACAATTGAGCCATGCGAGTCTTATCACCCAGGATGCTTCCTTTTGAAATTGAGCTACTAGGGTCAATTGAAAGCACGGCAAGTTTTTTCCCCAAGCTGGTCAACTGCGAGCCAAAGGCTTCAACAAAGGTGCTTTTACCTACACCAGGAACACCCGTGATGCCAATACGAATACTGTTGCCACTTAGTGGGAGTAGACTTTCAATTAGCGCGGAGGACTTTGTTTTATCAGATTCTAACTGGCTCTCTATCAGAGTGATCCCTCGACTCAGCCACTTGTTGTCACCTGCGCGGATCCCTTCTGAGATCGTTTCTTGATTGTAATTTTTGTTTCGCACGAACGTATTTGCTTCTAAACTGGTAGAAATTAGCTAATTTGAGCATCAAAATAATCAATCGTGGAATATCCACTCCGCTAAAAGCCTAAAAGTAACATAATGTTCAAGAAGTTTTGGTTAGACGTCATTCTTGGTACCCTCTTCATTTTTGCAATCATGTTCGTTATTTCGAATATGACTGCTTTTAAATTATTTGACATTTTTGATCCAATTGGTGAAGCATTTTCTGACATGGAAATGACGGATGTTTATTTCTCTAAAATTCAAGAAGCTCCGTCACCAGATGAGCGTATCGTTCTGGTCAATATTGCTGATCGATCAAGATTTGAAATTGGGATGATGCTTGATTCAATTAATCAGCATGACCCAGCGGTGATTGGTATGGATACATTCTTCAGCCTTCCCCATGATGCTGACTCAATCGGCGATGCTGTACTTTCAAGCGCGTTGGCCAGAGTGGAAAATCTGGTAATGGCGTCAAAGCTGGAAGTTGTGGATGAAAACGATCCATCAATGGATTATCTGGCTTATTCTTGGCCACTTTTTATGCCAGAAGGAGTAAATACAGCACTTGTTAACCTTGCCACTGGGGCAGCATCTCAAGAGGATTTGAAAATGTGTAGAGAATTTGCGGTAAACGAAACCGTAGATGGTATCGATGAATGGGCTTTTGGGGTGAAACTGGCGACATTTCTTGAGCCTGAAAAGGCTCAAAAATTTGTTGAAAGGGGAAGGGATACTGAGGTGGTTAACTATCGAGGCAATATTATTGATTATGGAGCAACAGACTTTGGTAATATGTTCTATGCTCTCGATGACATTGATGTTCTTAGTGGCTTTAACCCTACTCATGGCTATGAGGTCATCGCTCCCAATTATATACCAAGTCTTATTACAGGGAAAATTGTTATTTTTTGCTACTTAGGTTCTGAATTAGGAGATAGAGAGTCGCTGGAAGACCATTTTTTCACACCAATAAATTCTAAATATATTGGTCGCGCTTTTCCTGATATGTATGGGGGTGTAATTCATGCGAATATTGCAGCTATGATCCTGAACGAAGATTATATTAATCAACTCACCTCAGCACAGGCGATTCTGATTGCTATCCTTATTTGTTTTCTTAATGTGACATTGTTTTCGTACATCTACAAGAAAATTCCAAAATGGTACGATGGGGTAACTAAACTTATTCAGCTGATCGAATTTTTTGGCTTGGTCTTTGTTATGATCTGGGTGCTTGATACATACAGCTTGAAACTTGACTTAACGATTTCTTTATTTGTTGTTGCTTTGGTCGGAGATACTTTGGAAGTGTATTATGGATTGGTGAAGAATTCACTTACCAGATCAGGACGAAAAGAGTTATTCAGGGTTTCAAAAATATGAGAACTACTAACTAACAAAATAAATGCGAAATACTATGAAGAAGTTTGTTACTTATGCCATGGCACTTATGTTGCTATTTTCTGTGGAACTTGTTTCGGGACAGGGCTACACTTTCAGGGTGTTGGCCAACAAAGGTTCTAACAAAGTAAAGAAGGCAGGAACAGGACAGGTGGTTGCTCTCAAGACGGGCGCTACGCTTAACGCAGGAGATGCACTCGTAGCATCTAGTGGAGCTTACATTGGTTTGATGCACAAAAGCGGAAAGACGATTGAAGTAAGAAAAGCAGGAACTATGGCAGTTGCTGATCTTGAGAAACAAGTAAAAACAGGTAAATCAAGTGTTGCCAGCCGATATGCCAAATTTGTTTCGGATAAAATGAATGAAAAGGCCAGTGGCAACTACCGATCAAGACTGAATGCTACAGGAGCCGTATCTAGAGCTGTTGGAGATGGATCGCTCGACGTAATGATTCCAGACAATAACAATAGAGTACTTGGTGACAATACAGTTATCCGATGGGAGGCTGAATCTGAAGGAGCTACATATGTAGTTACTGTTCGGGATATTTCAGATGAAATAATATTCACAACAGAGACAACTAAGACGAGTATCAATTTGGATTTGACTGCAGAGGGAATGCAGGGACAGCCTTTGTACTTGGTAACTGTCGTAGATAAGAATAATCCTGATATTGCATCTGCTCAGAAAGGAATTGTGAGAGTGGAAGAGGATGATGAGTTGTTTGCTTCATTAAACGGACTGAAAGCTGAGGTGCCAGAAGATTCGCCATTGACTAAGTTGATCTATGCTTCATTTTTCGAAGAGAATGGTCTATTGTTGGATGCATTGACTAAGTACGAGGAAGCTATTCAGATGGCTCCAGAGATAGCTGATTTTCAAGAGCTTTATGAGAACTTCTTAATCACAAACGGACTTTCTCCAGAGTAAAAAATTAGTAAGCAGGTGTAAGAACCCTGATTCCTCCCGATGGCTATCGGGATCGGAATCAGGGTTTTTTTATGATTTTTGTGAAGGCAGCTAAGATTGGCCTAGTATTTGCGAATTCTGTAGAGTACTCAATGCAATGATTTGAACGTTGATTTTACAAACCGATTAAGCCACTTACTATGAAAAAAATTATCACCTATGTTTTGTCCTTTATCATGCTCTTTGCCATGGAATCTGTCTCTGGTCAAGGATACACATTTAAAGTATTGGCCAATAAGGGAGCGAATAAAACAATTACGTCGGGATCAAAGAAAGAGACGCCATTAAAAACCGGAGCTATCCTTGCTAATGGAGATATGCTGGTGACTTCAGCAGGGACGTATGTGGGGTTGATGCACCGAAGCGGTAAAACGATAGAAATCAGAAAGGCAGGAACTTTCGCAGTGACAGATTTAGAGAAGGAAGTGAAAACAGGATCTTCAAGTGTGGCCAGCCGCTATGGCAATTGGGTTCTCTCAAAATTGGAAGATAAAAAATCCGGTAACTATCGTTCAAGACTAAAAGCAACTGGTGCCGTGTCTCGGGCGATTGGGGACGGATCGCTTGATGTTATGATTCCAGAGGGGAGCAAAATAATTGGGGATAAGATGGCCATAGTCTGGGAAGAGGAGTCGAAAGAAACCACATGGGTAGTCACGATTAGAAATCTTTATGACGATGTGATTTTTGAAAAAGAAACGAACCAAACCAAGATATTAGTTGATTTGTCAGTTGATGATTTAGCCGATGCTGAAATATATTTAATAACGGTTAAAGATAAAAATAGCCCCAATTCCATATCTCACCAGAAGGATATTGAAAGGGTGACAGAGGGGGAGCTGCTCGCTTCTGTGAATGCGTTCAAAGCGGAAGTGGCCGAGGACTCTCCGTTGAGCAAACTGATATATGCATCATTTTATGAGGAAAATGGTTTGCTGCTTGATGCAATGACCAAGTACGAAGAAGCTATTGCCATGTCGCCAGATGTGCCAGATTTCAGAGAAATTTACGACCTGTTCTTGCTAATGAATGGACTTACTATTGAATAAAATAGGTGAAACCTGGTAAATGAATGAACCTCGTCTCGATTTATATCGGGACGGGGTTTTTTTATTTAGTTTTGCGAATTGCCATGCAAAAGCGACTCTTGTTCAACAGTGAACTCCTCCAGGTCACAATTTCCCGATTGTGCCAGCAGCTTATTGAAAACCATGGCGATTTTTCTAATTCAGTTATTCTTGGCCTTCAACCCCGCGGCACCCTCCTTGCCAAACGACTCGTATCAAGGCTTGAAGAGTTGGTTAGTTCCAAGATTCAATTGGGGTTTTTAGACACAACTTTTTATCGTGATGATTTTCGAAGAAGAGAGGAACCTATCCAGGCGAACAAAACAGATATTCCTTTTTTGATAGAAGACAAAAATGTGATTCTTGTTGACGATGTGCTGTTTACAGGAAGATCGGTGAGAGCAGCCATGGATGCAATGAACTCTTTTGGTCGCCCGGCAAAAGTAGAGCTACTTATTTTGGTTGATCGACTGTATTCCAGACACATTCCTGTTCAGGCCACTTATGTTGGTCGTCAGGTCAACACCATCGACACACAAAAAGTATTGGTGGAGTGGAGCGAAACCAACAAGAAAGACAATGTTTGGCTAATAAATAAAGACGAATGAGTCATTTGAAGACTAAACATCTTCTCGGAATCAATAACCTTGACAAGGAGGACATTTCACTCATTTTCCAAACTGCGGATAATTTCAAAGAGGTAATCAATCGTCCAATAAAAAAAGTACCCTCACTGAGAGATGTTACAATTGCCAATATTTTCTTTGAAAATTCAACACGAACAAAGCTTTCCTTCGAGCTGGCAGAGAAAAGACTATCTGCGGATGTACTTAACTTTTCTGCGTCAGGTTCTTCGGTAAAAAAGGGTGAAACATTACTGGATACTGTGAATAACATCTTGGCAATGAAAGTGGATATTGTGGTGATGCGCCACAGTAGTCCGGGCGCACCACATTTCCTTTCTAAGCACATTGACGCAACCATCATCAACGCAGGAGATGGAACACACGAGCACCCGACGCAGGCTCTTTTAGACACCTATTCCATCCGGGAAAAATGTGGTGATGTGCAAGAAAAGAAAGTGGTTATTGTTGGTGATATCCTTCATTCACGTGTGGCACTTTCAAACATTTTTGCCCTCCAAACCCTTGGAGCTGAAGTGATGGTTTGTGGGCCGGCAACATTGCTCCCAAAACATATCAACGAACTTGGAGTGTTGGTTGAGAATGACGTGCGAGCGGCACTAGAGTGGTGCGATATTGCCAACGTGCTGCGCATTCAGCTCGAACGCCAGGAGATGCGATATTTTCCTTCTCTTCGCGAGTATTCGAAGTTTTTCGGAATAAATAAAGAGTTGCTGGATTCCTTGAATAAAGAAATTGTGATCATGCATCCAGGGCCAATTAATCGTGGGGTGGAGATCACTTCCGATGTGGCTGATTCGGATCATTCGATCATACTCCGGCAAGTGGAGAATGGAGTGGCCATTCGGATGGCTGTTCTCTATCTATTGGCTGGCAGGCTGGACTAAGTTCCAGTATAGTTGAAAGGAGAAATTCCCAATAATTCAGTCCTCACCTCTTCTGACACCTCAAGTCCTTCGATGAAATCCTTGATGCTGCCCTCTGTGATTTTTTCGTTTTTACGAGTCAGTGCCAGAAGTGCTTCATAAGGTTTTGGAAAGCCTTCTCTTCTGAGAATGGTCTGAATGGCCTCTGCGACCACTGCCCAATTATTTTCTAAGTCAGCTCGAATAGCAGCTTCATTGCATTGCAGTTTTGACAGGCCTTTTGCAAGTGATTGCAGCGAGAGATAGGTGTGAGCGATAGGTACACCAATATTCCTGAGCACCGTCGAATCGGTCAAGTCTCTTTGCAATCGGCTAATCGGGAGCTTGGCACTGAGATGCTCGAACAAGGCGTTGGCAATCCCCAGATTTCCTTCTGCATTTTCAAAGTCAATCGGATTCACTTTGTGTGGCATGGCAGATGAGCCAATTTCTCCTTCTTTTATTTTTTGAGTGAAGTAGTTCATTGCGACGTACTGCCAAACATCTCTGGAGAGATCAATCAGAATTGTATTTATTCGTTTCAACGCATCAAACAATGCCGCTAAATAATCGTAGTGCTCGATCTGCGTGGTGGGTTCACTTCGTTTAAGCCCCAGGGTTTTTTCCACAAATTTGTTGCCGAACGCATGCCAGTCCGTTTCGGCATACGCTAAATGATGCGCATTGAAATTGCCTGTGGCACCACCAAATTTTGCGGCAATTGGGATTCGCTTCAATTCCACTAGTTGCTGATTCAGTCGAACCACAAACACATTGATTTCTTTTCCGAGCTTGGTTGGGGAGGCAGGCTGACCATGGGTCTTGGCCAGCATCGGCAGCTCCTTCCATTGATCTGATTTTTCCGAAAGGGCGAGTACCAATTCTTCAAATGCAGGGACCATCACCTCATCCAACGCCCGCTTGAGCGAAAGCGGAATGGCCGTATTGTTGATATCCTGAGAGGTGAGCCCAAAATGGATGAACTCCTTGAAGGGTGCTAGCCCACCTTTATCAAATGCGTCCTTGATGAAATACTCAACCGCCTTCACGTCATGATTTGTAGTTTTTTCTATCTCCTTAATTTTCTTTGCATCTGCATTTGAAAAGTTCGTGATTAAACTACTCAGGTTTTTGACATCTTCTTTATTGACGTCTTGAAGTTGAGGCAATGGGATAGCGCACAGTTCTTGGAAGTATCTCACTTCCACTTCCACACGATGCTGGATCAGGGACTTCTCAGAGAAGTACTCAGCTAGTTTCTCAACTTTATTTCTATATCGGCCATCAATTGGTGAGACGGCATCTAGTGCATCAAAACTCATGTGTGGGTTATTAAGAGGCAAAAGTAAAGTATCCGCTGCATTTAAAATTGACCGATTTATCTTTGCGCTTCAAAATTTCATGTATGGCTTTCGGATTATTCAAGAAGAAGAAAAAAGAATCAGATTCTCGATTTTTGACTTTGACAATTAAAGACGTAGTGAACATTGCTAAAGATGCAGTGAATGTGGTTTTTGAAAGACCAGAAGGCGAATTCAATTATCAACCAGGCCAGTTTATTACTGTCATTTCCAGCGTCGATGGAAATAAAATCCGACGTGCCTATTCCCTTTGTTCGACTCCTTTTGAGGATGAATTTCCGGCAATTACTGTGAAACGAGTCCCTGATGGTCGAATGTCGAACCATGTTAATGACACTTTCAAAGCTGGTGATACAGTTGAGATTATGGAACCAATGGGGCAGTTCACAACAGCGTTCGATGAAGATGCTTCACGCAAAGTGACGTTTATCGGCGGGGGTAGTGGGATTACGCCTTTGATATCGATTATTCGGTCCATGCTGTTGAAAGAGCCAGCGAGTCCGCTTGTACTTATCTATGCCAATCGTAATGTGGAGCATGTGATTTTTTGGGAAATGCTAGCGTCCTTAAGTGTCCAGCACAGCGATCGATTCAAGGTCATTCATATTTTGGAAGATGATCCGAATGGACATGCTGAAATAATTGGTCGGTTGTCTTCTGACAACATGGGCGAGTTGGTACATGCGAATGAATTGAATAGCTCAGAATTCTTTATTTGTGGCCCCCAACCTATGATGGACGTAGTGTCTGAAGGTCTAAAAATGGCGGGCATAGAAGATTCAATGATCAACATGGAGAGCTTCGAAGCAGGCAAGACTTCACCCAAGGAAATCATTGCCACTGATGAGCCAAAAGGGGCGAGCCAAGTGACGATTCTGTTAGAAGGAGAGGAGCATAAGATTTCTGTTCCGATGGATCAAGGAATTCTAGAAACGGCTCTGGACGCAGGACTAGATATGCCGTACTCTTGTCAGAGCGGTGTGTGCACTGCCTGTCGAGGCAAATGCCACGAAGGAGAAATCAGCACGAATGATGCCGAAGGTTTGTCTGATGAGGAACTTGCCGAAGGTTACCGTTTGCTCTGTGTGGGCAAGCCGATGAGCGGGGAGGTGAGGGTGGAGGTTGGGTAATAGAGCGGTTCAAAACGAATACGTTACTTTCATTCCTGCTACATGTTGAGCGGTTTGATATTTCAGTTCCCAACCGAATCTGCTGTTTTTGATTTGCCAACTACCAATCCCAATGTTGAGGCCTGTTCTAAAATGATTTCCCCCTTCAATTCCTTTGCTAAGAAATCGAGTATGGGAGATGCCAATTGAGAAATAGCCGCCACCTTGATTCATGCGCAGATCAAGACTATAAGATTTTAGAAATCCCAGTTTCCGATCCACTCCTCTAGCATAGTTGGGGTAATAGGATGCGCTGGCAAATAATGACAAGCTATCCTTCAGGAAATATTCAAAACCGCCAGAAAATCCAATTCCGCCATGCTTAAACCAACCCCATTCCCAAGGCATTATTCCATCATCATCCTCATCATAATTTTCCTCATCATCCTCATCAGAGTCTAGGGCATAATATAACGGTACTACAACGAATTCTTGGTAGCTGAAGTCAGCCCCTAGAGAAAATTTGAAATCACCTTTACCCTGTGAGTAGGATGGAATAGATAGTAGAAATAGAGCAAATAGAATGGCTATCTTCAATTGACCAACAATTGTAGTTATCGCTCTATTACAAATAGCGTGCCTTAGAGTATATACCGACTCAAGTCCTTGTCCTTCACCAAGTCTTTCAGCTTATCCTGAACCAGTTCTTTATCCACCACGATCTTGGCGTTCGGACCAATGGTGTCGGGGATGTCGAAAAGAATCTCATTGAGTAGCTTGCTCATCACAGTATGTAAACGTCGAGCACCGATGTTCTCCACTTCTTCATTGATAAGAAAGGCCATCTCGGCAAGCTCTTCAAGTGCTTCGGCCTGAAACGTAAGTTCAACGTCTTCAGCAGCAACTAATGCTGAGTACTGTTTGGTCAATGCATTTTTTGGTTCGGTGAGGATTCTGAGGAAGTCTTCCTTCGTCAGATTTTCCAATTCCACACGAATTGGAAATCGGCCTTGCAATTCTGGAATGAGGTCTGAAGGCTTGCTCACATGAAAAGCACCTGCCGCTACAAACAAAATGTGGTCGGTGTTCACCACGCCGTATTTAGTGGAAACAGCACTCCCTTCCACGATGGGTAGCAAGTCTCGTTGCACACCTTCTCGGCTCACGTCAGGCCCTTTACTTGCCCCGCCTCCAACAGCTATTTTGTCAATTTCATCAATAAAAATGATCCCGTTGTTTTCAGCGAGGCTCAGTGCTTCTTCTTTCACCTCGTCCATGTCAATCAGCCTGGACATCTCGTCTTCCAGAAGAATCTTGCGTGCTTCAGCAATCGTGACCTTTCGTTTCTTCGTTTTCTTTGGCATCATGTTGCCGATCATTTCTTGTAGGTTGATCATGGACGATTCATCCATGCCCGTGCCACCGATCATGCCCAAGGGGCTGCTGGCAGTTTGTGCCACATCGATCTCTACTTTGCGATCTTCCATTTCGCCATTACGAATTTTCTCTCGGAATCGCTCTCTGGTTTTTTCATTCAATTCCACCTCATCTTCCAGCTCATCTCCATCGCCTCCAAGTTTCACAGCGTATGGGTGTTTGCTTCCCTTGAGTGGAGGAATCAACGCGTCTAAAATTTGTGATTCTACCGCCTCCTGAGCCTTGTCTTTCACCTCTTCTTTCTTCCGGACCTTCACCATATTCACTCCCTGCTCCACCAAGTCGCGTACCATGCTCTCGACATCTCGCCCAACATATCCCACCTCTGTAAATTTGGAGGCTTCCACTTTCGTGAATGGCGCATCGGCGATATTGGCCAAGCGTCTGGCAATTTCGGTTTTTCCCACTCCCGTAGAGCCGATCAAAAGGATATTGTTCGGGACAATTTCCTTTTGGATATCGTCCTTTACATTCATTCTTCGCCACCGATTCCTAAGGGCGATAGCCACGTTACGTTTGGCGTCCTTTTGCCCGATGATGTACTTGTCCAGCTCGGCGACTATTTGTTTTGGTGTGTAATTATTCGTCATTAAAATATTTTTTTTAGGTCCTTTAAATTAGACTGAAGGGAAATGTAACTGGTGCCTCCAGCTGCGTGGTAGGTGGCTCTAGAAAATCTGAATACGTATTTTTTCATTCGAATCATAAATCCATACGAAAATCCTGCCCCTCCGGCTGTCTGCTCCAAAGTAAGTTCCCGTTTTCTGTTGTGGTCATAGCCAAAAAGGAAATGGACATTTTGGCTAAACATCAACTCTCCTCCGATGCTCACCCTCTTCAGGAGGTTGTCAGCGAAGTTGGGATTGTCGTCTTGCTCAAAAAACTTGTTTTCGGCATCTGTAAAATTGTGTGCTGTGAGCGAAAATCGAATGGGCATACCCTCTGGCTTGAAGGTAATTCCTGTAGTGACCTGAATGGGTAGGTCAGCCTGCGACTCGGTATAATCCGAAATCACAATTCCCAGATTGCTGATCACCATCCCGGCACTAAAATCAGAATTGGGAAGTTGGTACAGTCCTCCTAAATCAAGCGCAAGGGCATTGGCCGAATATCCCGAAATGCCTGAGTGAACGAACTTCACATTTGCACCCAGCACAAAGGGCCCAATCCGGTGGGATTTGCCAGCGGTGAGAACATAATCCCGCGCATTGAATGTCCCACTTTCTGCTCCAGTTTCGTCCGTTTGTGTGAAGGCTCCATAATTGACGTAGGTCAAGCCAAAAGCAATTGAACCAATACCACCAATTTCGGTGGCATATTGAAAAGTAAGTGCATTGATATCAGCGAAGAAGGGGTTATACATAAAGACCACATCACCTGATCTCACGGAATCTAATAGAGCGGGATTTTGCGAAATCATTGCCAAATCTCCATCGGCAAGCGATGTGTTGTAGCCACCAAGAGCGGCTGTTCGAGCATTGTTTATCAGATTCAGTGCCTGAAAACTGGTCGATCCACCCGATTGCCCAAGTGTTAGAAGGGGACTTAAAAACAATATGGTGAGGAGTTTATTCAATCTGATTTTTCATGATTTGAAGTCAACTTCGTCCAGCCATTTGGGTAATTCTTTGACAAGTTCTTGATCAATCGTAATGTCATTATTTCTTGGCTCTGCCAAACCAGTTTTGATTTTTCGCATAAGGATGTGTTGGTCCTCGCGGATAGAAATTGGAAACTGGTGGGTATTTTGATCCATGCTATTTGGCCACTTCTGTTGGAAGAATAAACTCCATCGGCTCCTTCACTTTCTGATTAAGCAAGGCGATATCCAGCACCTCACGTACATGCTCAACGAAGTGAATCGTCAATCCTTTCAGGTAGGTATCGTTTATCTCCTCAATATCTTTCTGATTTCGCTTGCACATGATGATTTCCTTGATACCTGCTCGTTTGGCCGCAAGGATTTTCTCTTTGATTCCACCAACTGGAAGAACCTTTCCCCGAAGGGTGATCTCGCCTGTCATGGCCAGTTTGTTTTTGATTTTCCTCTGAGTGAATACAGAGGCCAGGGACGTGAGCATGGTGATTCCGGCAGAGGGGCCATCTTTTGGCACAGCACCCGCAGGCACATGAACGTGCAGGTCGTAATTCTCAAACACCCGATAATCAATGCCCAACTCTTCTGCATTTGAGCGCAGGTAGGAGAGGGCAGCTGTGGCAGACTCTTTCATCACATCTCCAAGCTGTCCTGATAACGTTAGCTTGCCTTTCCCTCGACTCAAGCTTGATTCGATGAACAGAATCACGCCACCCGCAGAGGTCCATGCCAAGCCTGTCACCACGCCGGGCATTTCATTTCCTTCGTACAATTCTTTGTCGAACACTTCCGGGCCGAGTACATCTTTCACCACCTCAGGGGTGATTTTTTTCTCGTACTTTTCTTCCATCACGATGGACTTTGCTGTGGATCTAATGACGGACGCTACTTTTCTTTCCAGGCCCCTCACACCAGATTCACGTGTATAGTCATTCACCAATTTCGCTACCGCCGTTTTGTCAAAAACGATATCTGATTTCTTCAGCCCATGCTCTTCTCTCTGTTTTGGAATGAGATGCTTTTTGGCAATTTCCACTTTTTCCTCTAGCGTATATCCTGAGATATCAATGATTTCCATTCTGTCTCTGAGCGCTGGCTGGATGGTGTCGAGTGAATTTGCGGTAGCAATGAAAAGCACTTTCGATAGGTCATAATCCACCTCCAGGTAGTTGTCCTTGAAAGCGAAATTTTGCTCAGGATCAAGCACCTCAAGGAGTGCCGAAGAAGGATCTCCACGAAAGGTTGAGTTCACCTTGTCAATTTCGTCTAGAATGAAAACAGGATTGGACGTCCCACTCTTTTTGATGTTTTGAATCACCTTGCCGGGCATAGCGCCAATGTAGGTTTTTCTGTGGCCTCTGATCTCTGCTTCATCGTGCACTCCACCGAGCGACATCCGAACATATTTTCTGTTGAGCGCACTGGCAATGGACTTTCCGAGGGAGGTTTTCCCAACACCCGGAGGACCGTAGAGGCAAAGAATTGGTCCTTTCAGATCGTTCTTTAGTTTCCTTACTGCCAGATACTCCAAGATCCGATCTTTGACTTTGTCTAAACCAAAGTGATCTTGATCCAGGATTTTTCTCGCTCGCTTCAAGTCAAAATTATCCTCCGACACTTCGCCCCATGGCAAGTCTACCAACAACTCTGCATAGTTCATGGCTACTGGATATTCAGCGGCTGCAGGATTCATTCTAAGAATTTTGTCAAGTTCTTTATCAAAATGTTCCTTTGCTTCAGCAGGCCAAGTCTTTTCATCTCCTTTTTTGCGAAGCTCTTCCACTTCTTGATCTGGCCCCTCTTGGCCAAGTTCATTCTGGAGCACTCGCATCTGCTGACGAAGGAAATAATCTCGCTGCTGCTGATCTATGTCCGTGTGGACCTTTTTGTGAATTTCATGCTTCAACTCTAACTGCTGAATGTCTTTGAGCATTAGTTTTAGCAGTGCTTCAAATCGTTCTTGAGCATCAATGATTTCCAGCAATGCCTGCTTTTCCTTCACCTCAGCATTTACGTTGGAAGACAAGAAGTGAGAAAGAAAGGCGGGACTCTGAATGTTGTCAAGGGCGACTTGTGCTTCATCCGGAATTTCCGGATTGAGATGAAGAATTTTACTGGCGGCATCCTTTAACGAATCGAATACCGCTTTCATTTCCTTGCCCCTCAATTGGATTTTTTTCTCTTTTATTAACGTGTACGTAACAAGCAGATTGGGCTCTTCGGTCACCTCCTCTGCAATTTCGAATCTATTCTTCCCCTGAATAATGATGGTGGTATTGCCATCAGGGAGCACAAACATTTTAAGGATTTTTGCGACCGTTCCGGTTCTGTACAAGTCATTGAAGCCTGGCTCTTCGTTGTTGTTTTTCTGAGCTATCACGCCAATGATTTTGTCCTTCTTGTAGGATTTTTTCACCAATTCAATCGATTTTTGACGGCCAACCGTGATGGGCAAGACCACCCCCGGAAATAGCACCGTATTTTTTATGGGTAAAATCGGCAGCTCATCAGGGATGGATTTGGCCGGCAGATCCGTTTTATCATCGCTTGTTACAAACTGAATAAGTTCGCCAGATTCCTCATCGATATATTCTGGCATAAGTAGCGGTTTGAATTTGGGTATGGACATAGTGTCAGATTGACAGAAATTCTTCGTTCTCTAAGATAATAGTATTTGTGCTGCCCTAGGGTCAATACCTATGCCAAATAAAGTTTTGGATGGGCAAATAGTTGTAACTTTATTTTTTCACAGGATTAGCCTCTAGGTGTGTACTGCTTGTATGAATAAGACGTCATTTTTCTATACCATCTTTTCAGTATGCCTTTTTTGGTCTGGTCTTTCCTTTGGTCAAGAGAAAAGAACCGTTACCAAGCGTCTGCGCACCGATTCTGTTACAGAGAAGATCACTCTGAACATCTACGATTTTGCCTTTATCAATGAGTACCCGGATTATTTCCATGAAGGAAAAATGAAGGAGATTTTGGAAAAACAGAAGGCGGAAGAATGGGAAGAGGCCTACGAATTGATCAATGATTATGTCGGTCGTTTTGGCATACAAAATTTCTATAAAGACACGAAGATGATTTGGCGATTGGCCAAGCTCACGGAAATGTTTGGCGATCGGGGAAAAGCGAAATCTCTCTATCGTTTGGTACTCAGGCATCATCATAGAGGCATCAATATTCGGGAAGTGGAATTGTATTACGATTCGCTCAATCGGCAGGAAGCTCAGCAGTATGTGCCGCTGGATTACTATTACGAAATGGCCGAGCATCGAAAACTGATAGATACGCTACGGCCGCCTCGTGGTGTGTTGTTGAATATGGGTGCTACAGTGAACAGTTCGAAGGCTGATTATGGGCCGTCATTGAATATTTTGAACGATATTTTGATTTTCACTTCCAAGCGGAATACAAGTGGCGTGTCTTTTGACCCGAAAGAAAACGAGGATATTTTTATTTCCAAAAGGGATGCATTTGGGTGGGCTGGTGCGGAGGAATTACCGGGTATAAATACCCAATATAATGAGGGGTCAGCAACACTGAGCCGTGATGGAAAGAACTTGTTTTTCTCAAGATGTGACTGTGATGATTGCTTTGGAGATTGCGATCTTTTTGTGACCAGCCTGCAAGCTGACAGCACGTGGGGGGAAGCGGTGAACTTGGGTGCCAATGTGAATAGTGTTTCGTGGGATTCGCATCCAGCTCTGTCTCACACCGGGGATACGCTGTATTTTGCTTCAGATAGGTTGGGAGGATTTGGTCTTGCTGATCTTTACTTTACCTATAGAAAGGAAGACAGCACCTGGGCGCGATCACAAAATCTGGGGCCAGTCATAAATACTCGAAACAATGACGTGAGTCCGTTCTATCACCCAGTCTTTGATGTGCTCTATTTTAGTTCGAACGGGCAGCTCTATAACTTCGGAGAATTCGATATTTATAAATCGTATAAGGAAGAAGAAAAATGGGCCGAGCCTTACAACATTGGTCCGTTGGTGAATGGGCTGGGAAGTGAATTTTATTTCACGATTGACTCTAACTCAGACTTGCTTTTCTACTCCAGATCGACAGGCCGAGATTTGAATAAGTTGGATTTGTATTCATTTCCATTGCCGATGGAAGCGCAACCTCTGGCTACAATTCCTGTGACGGGGACATTGACAGATTCGCTGACGGGAAAGCCCTTCACGGGAATTGTTTCGATTATCGATCTGGATGAAGGTGTGGAGGTAGCACCTAAATTCCTACGACCCGATGGTAGTTTCAATTTTGATTTGATCAACAACAGGAATTATCTATTGGTCATACAAGGGGATGATTTCTTCCGACTGGAGGAGGTATTTTATTTGGATGGGCCACTGGAAATCAAGAAAGTGACTGAGCCACTTGCGAGTAAGGTCAAGTTTGAATCCATAGAATTTGATGTCGGGAAGTATGATCTCAAAGAGGAGATGTATGCCGACCTCAATAAGATTGTCAATTTTTTGTATGACAATTCGGCCTTTAAGTTGCGGATTTCAGGTCATACGGATTCGTATGGAAGTGATGAAGTGAATCTGCGTCTTTCCAAAGAACGGGCAATGAGTATTTATAACTACATGGTGGACTTTGCCGGAATCAAACCAGATCGAGTAATCTCGGAAGGGTTTGGTAGCTCTCGGCCAATCATCGCGAATGAAGTTACTGAAGCGGACAAACGACTTAATCGGCGAGTGGAGTTCGAAATTTATCGTGAAGGAGTGGAGGAAACGGTTGAGGATTGATTTATTTGATCATCTGGTTTTAAACACTTGTTTTCATCCATTGAGCAATTGAAAAAGAAATAATCGATATCGCAGGATATAGTAAGGAGAGAGCTGATACGTCCTTCTTGTAAAGAATCACTTTATCGTATTTCTTGAAAAGAATGAAATAGACAAAATTCACAAGCGCAATTGCTATCATAATTGCTTTTCTTATTTCAGGTTTCAAAACAAACCACATATCGATATTTAAGAACATTATTAAGGAAAGTAATCCACAACTTAGAAACGCAATGTTGCTCATAGATTCACTCGTATATTTTTGTGGGATGTTGGAAAATCCGGTAGATAGACAAAAATAGATATTCGTAATATTTCACTGAGTAAATTTTCAAATCAACACGTCACCACATCCTCAAAATCAACTCACCCAAAAGCTAACTGAAAAACATCATTGAAAATCACAAAGGCCATCAAGGCTAGAAGAATGACCATGCCCACTTTTTGAGAATTCTCAAGAAATTTTTCTCCTGGTTTTCTACCAGTGATTATTTCCCAGCTCAGGAAAACCACATGCCCACCATCTAGTGCGGGAATGGGGAGTAAGTTCATAAAGGCCAGCACCATCGAGAGCAGTCCAACGAGTGTCCAGAAACGCATCCAGTCCCAGTCAGTCCCAAACATGGTGGCAATACGAATCGGGCCAGAAAGTGATTTTGTAGGAGACACGTCTCCAGAGAACATCTTGCCAATGCCTTTTACATTGAGATAGACCGTATTGAATGCTCTGCCAGTTCCGATGGAAAGGGATTGGCCAAAGCTTAGCTCATTTGTAACATACCCGCTTTCAAACTCAGAGCGGTCAATTACAAAACCAAGACGTCCTTCTTCCGATGTTTTCATTTGAAGGGTTTTCTCGGAACCATCTCGCAGCACTCGTACTTCAAATTCTTCGTCTTTTAGAGGGGCAAGTACTGAGATAAATTCATCCCAGTATAACGTCGGGATACCATTCAAAGAAATTATTTTGTCATTGGTCATTAACCCCGCATCTCTTGCCTCTTTTAAATCCACTTCTCCAACCTTGAAAGGATGCCGTGGAGACATGACATTTGATCGATCTTTATTTCCTGACAATTTCTCAATAAAGTCATCGGGAATATCTACTCGTACAGTCTCAGTTCCACGAAGTATGGTGTAGTACACATCCGTTCCTACCAGCACATTTGGGCCAAGTATGTCACCATATTTTTTGTAATCCTCCCCGTTGATATTGATGATTTTGTCGCCGGTTCGGAGACCAAGTTCCTGACCCAATTCTTCAGCAACTATCCCGTATTTATTCAGTGCTTCTTTTGGCAAGTATTCTTCTCCATTAATGAAAGTGATTGCCACGAAAACGATAATTCCCAAAACGACATTCACGATGATTCCGCCCAACATCACTATCAATCTTTGCCAGGCGGGTTTGGCTCTGAACTCCCATTCTTCAGGTTCTTCAGACAATGTTTTGGTGTCCAATGACTCGTCGATCATGCCGGAGATTTTCACGAAACCACCAAGAGGAATCGCCCCAATGCAGTACTCTGTTTCTCCCCATGTGCGTCCGATTACCTTTGGCGGAAAGCCAATGTAGAATTTCTCCACTCGCATACCAAAGGTCTTCGCAGCAATCAAATGCCCCCATTCGTGTACGCCTACTAATATTGAAAGACCGAGCAAAAGCTGGCCAACCATGATTATCGTTTCCATTTATTTTATTTGTTCTAAAGCTCTGACCCTCGTTTCCTTGTCCGTTTCAATGAAATCCTGCAATTCGGGAGTGCGAATATAGCTTACCTTTTCGAGGCATGATTCGATGACATCCGAAATTTCCAAAAACCCAATCTGGTCTTTCAGAAATGCATCAACAGCAATTTCATTCGCAGCGTTCAAAATACAGGGTTTATTTCCTCCAGCCTCCATTGCCGAATAGGCAAGAGATAGGTTACGGAAAGTTTCTAAGTCAGGTTTCTCAAATGTGAGTGTAGGATAGTCCGCAAAGTTGAACCTGGGGAAATCTGTTTTGATTCGGTCAGGGTAGCTGAGCGCAAATTGGATGGGCACTCGCATGTCAGGAAGACCCATTTGTGCTTTCATGGAACTGTCCTCAAATTGCACCATGCTGTGAATGATGGACTGTGGATGAATGACCACTTCTATTTTTTCAAGTGGCACACCGAACAACCACTTTGCTTCGATCACCTCCAAGCCTTTGTTCATCATGGTCGCAGAATCAATCGTAATCTTTGCACCCATATCCCAGTTCGGATGTTTGAGTGCTTGTTCTTTGGTGACTGCTCTAAGGTCTGCCCTCGTTTTTCCTCGAAACGGGCCACCCGATGCGGTTAGAATTAGCTTCTCAATTGGATTATGAAATTCCCCGATCAGGCATTGAAAAATGGCTGAATGTTCAGAATCTACGGGGTAGATGTTCACCGCATTTTCTTGCGCCAATTTGGTCACCAGCTCGCCAGCAACGACCATTGTTTCTTTGTTGGCCAGAGCAATATTCTTTTTTGCTTCGATGGCCTTAATTGTGGGGATCAGCCCGGCATATCCTACCAGGGCCGTGAGGACGATATCAATGGAATCCATCTGAACGACTTGGCCAAGTGCCTTCTGCCCAGCATAGACTTTGATATCCTCTGAATCTAGCGCAGCAAAGACTTTGTCATAATGCCTCTCATTTCCAATCACCACGCAATTGGGTTTGAAGGTGATGGCTTGCTCTACAAGTAGATCAGCGTTGTTCTGAGCGGTCAAGACTTCTACTTGAAATTTATCAGGATGTGATCTGATGACCTCCAACGCTTGGGTGCCAATGGAGCCTGTGGAGCCAAGAATAGCGATATTTTTCATTGTTACTTTTTAACCACAGAGATCATTGAGTGAACAGAGGACTTTCCATGAGTGGAAAAATTCCCTGCGTTAATCTGCGAAATAAACGAATAATTGGGACAGGTCTGAGGGTAGTTCATTTTATAAATTTCATTAACTCATCCGCAATTTTTCGGTCATTCGATAGTCTCGGCACTTTGTTTTGTCCACCGAGTTTACCAATGGATTTCATATATTCAATAAAGCCGTTCGGTTTCAATGCGACTAATTTTAGCACGCTCAAAACAGCTCCACGAATGAGATCGTCATAATAGGTATTCAACGAGCGAAGCTGATTGTCCAGTTCCTTCGCAAATTTAGCCTTATCATTTGGCTCGTTGGCAAATGCCACAAACCACTCATGCAAAGGAAGGCCCACGCTTGGATTCACTTGAGGAGCGACAGTAAACTCTAGCAGTTCAGTCTCTGGAAATTTCTCACAGGTTAGCCGCATGGCTTTCTCCACTTCCTCTCCAATCACATGTTCGCCAAATGCGGAGATAAAATGTTTGATCCGTCCTGTCACCAAAATACGATGAGGGTTTTTGCTTACAAATTTCACTGTATCACCGATGGAGTAGCCCCATAGCCCAGCATTGCTGTTAATGATCACCGCATAATTCACCCCGATCTCCACTTCGTCAATTGCTAGTCTCGTGGGGCTGCCATCAAAGTACTCGTCCGCAGGAATGAACTCGAAGAAAATTCCGCTATTGGAAAGTAGCAGCAAACCTTCCTCTGTTTGGGTGTCCTGATAAGCGATGAATCCTTCGGAGGCGGGGTAGGTTTCTATGGAAGGAATCTCCTTGCCGATAGTTTCAAACAGGTTGGCTCTGTAGGGTTCAAAGTTCACTCCCCCGTAAACGAACATAGAGAAGTTAGGAAACAGGTCCTTGATTGGTTTCCTGCTTTTTTCGACCAATTTATCAAAATACATCTGCACCCAAGGGGGGATTCCAGAGATGAGGGACATGTCTTGATTAATGGTTTCTGCTACAATCTTGTCAACCTTTTCTTCCCAATCTTCGATGCAGTTGGTTTCGTAACTCGGCAATTGATTGGTTCGGAGATACTTGGGTACGTGATGATTCACAATGCCAGAGAGCCTCCCCGTATTGATCCCTGATGTTTGTGTGAGTGTCGGACTTCCCGAAAGAAAAATGAGCTTGCCATCGAGAAATTTCCCATTCCCTGATTCGTGTACATAGGAAAGCAACGCATCTCTTGCAGAGTTGATGTGATTGGGGATGGAGTCTTTGGTCACGGGAATGTACTTAGTGCCGCTAGTAGTGCCAGAGGTCTTGGCGAAATATTCCGGCTTGCCCGGCCAAAGAACGTCAGACTTTCCTTCTACTATTTGATTGACGTAGGGCGAAAGCTCTTCATAGTCCCGAATAGGCACGGCCCTTTGGAAATCTTCGTAAGAATGGATGTCTGAAAATCCATGATCTTGACCAAACAGTGTTGGAGAGGCTTTGTTGACAAGTTGATCGAAAATGCCCTGCTGATGCTTGCCCGCATTCATTGACCATTTCTTCTGGTTCTTTACAACCAATCTGGCAAACGGTTTACTTAATACGGATCGAACTCCCATGGATGAGATTTAGCTGGCAAAAATAGCTAATCAAATGGATTCAGTTTTAGCAATTTTTAACAACCAAGCGGAATCGTTTTGGTCGATGGATCGTTGATGTTCTTGTAGATTTGAAATCAAATATTCACAAATTATGAAGAAGGTCGTTTTTATCGTTTTAGTGAGTGCAGGGTCAGCATTTTTTGGTGCTGTTATGGCCGTGAAATGGTTGTCCAAACCAGATGATGGTGCTATTCAAATGGTAAATGCATTGGTAGCTGAAACTGCGTATTCCCCCATTTCAACGACTTCCCAAAGGACAGAATTCTTACCAGAAGGTACTGTTGATTTTGTGATGGCTTCTGCCAAGACTACATCTAGTGTTGTTTTTATACAGACAACAAGCGAATATGATTATCGATCTGGCAACTGGCTAGATTGGTTTTTTGATGCCCAGACTTCTTCTCAAGTCAGTTCGGGATCGGGGGTGATATTGTCTGAAGACGGCTACATTATCACCAACAATCACGTGATTGAGGAGGCTGATAAGATTAGAGTTATTTCTGGTAAGAGAACGTACGAAGCACAGCTCGTCGGGCGTGATCCGTCCACGGATTTGGCAGTGATAAAGATTGACGAATCGAATCTGTCTGCCATTGTATTGGGCAACTCAGACCAGGTGAGCGTAGGTGAGTGGGTACTCGCGGTAGGTAATCCATTTAATCTAACGTCAACGGTCACCGCTGGAATTGTGAGTGCAAAGGGGAGAAACATCAATTTGCTAAAAGATAGATTTCCTATTGAATCGTTCATTCAAACAGATGCGGCAATCAATCCGGGAAACAGCGGTGGAGCGTTGGTAAATGCAAGTGGCCAACTTATAGGGATCAATACCGCCATTCTATCCCGAACTGGCTCTTATGCGGGCTATGGATTTGCGGTTCCTGTAAATATTGTCAAGAAGGTTTTCAATGATATTACCAAGTATGGAGAGGTGCAAAAGGCGTATCTGGGGGCGGAGTATATGGACGTGGATAGTGAAATAGGCAAGAAGCTGGCATTGAATGATTTAAGTGGCGTATTGTTGACTCGAGTTCAAACCAATGGTGCTTCTGCAAGAGGTGGGCTGAAAAAAGGTGATGTGATTCTAAAGGTGGAAGGAACGGAAATTGAGAATCGTGCGACCATAGAAGAAATCATTGGGAACAAATACCCCGGTGATGAGTTGTCTGTTCTGATTAATAGGAATGGAAAGCAAATGTCCAAATCAATCACCCTAACCAATAGGGAAGGTACAACAGGGGTCATTAAGAAAACGGAGTATGTCTCAAAGAGCCTGGAGGTCACTTTTGAGTCGGTGAGCCAAGTGGAGCGCGAAATGTATGATATCAAATCTGGAGTGAAAATATCCGCTTTTGTAAAGAATGGATTCTTTGATCAGCTGGACATACCAGTTGGATTCATCATCACCCAGATAAACAACGTACCCACAGATCGCCCAGAGGACATTGCTGATATTTTGGGCGAAGTAAAAGGAAGGGTCCGAATATACGGTGTAGACAAGCAGGGTAGAAAGGTGTATTACCCATATTATTTCTGAGTTATTGGATTATCTTCTGAATAAGTACCTTGGAGACTTCTTATTGAACACACAATATAATTATTCAATGAAACGGTGGTAATATTTGGCTTTTAAAGCAAAAAAAATTATGTTTGTTGTTAGAAAATTCATATTCTCTAACCAACTACACACAACATGTTTAAATTTTTATCTAACAAATCGGATGATCGATTGAAGCTTTCTAGATCAGATTCGGGAAACGACTGGATCGTAAAGAAGGGATACAGTATTCTTTACATTGGAAGCAAAGACAAGTGCAAGACGTTCATGAGTCAGGCAGTTGCCTATTAAAGCATCACACACTTTATTTGATTTGAAAACCTCGCACTTGGTGAGGTTTTTTTTATGCCAGAATAATCTTCAGTTTGTTAGATGGCCGGGTTTCGCATCTTGAGCTTCTTTTTCAGCTCATCTACAGAGAATCGAAATTTGGCATCCGTGTCAAGCATATCATTGACAGATTGCACGGCATGAATTACGGTACTGTGATCTCGCCCCCCAAAATGATACCCTATTGATTTGAGCGAGTGGTTGGTGTAATCCTTCGAGAAGTACATGGCCACCTGACGAGCGATTACAATTTCCTTCTTTCGAGTCTTGGCTTTAAGATCACCTTGCTCCACTTTGAAATAATCCGAAACAGTTTTCTGGATGTAATCAATACCCACTTCAGAATCGATTTCTTTTACAATGTGTTTCAATATTTTCTTTGCCAGCTCAAGATCAATTTCCATGTCGGCTAACGAAGCATGGGCGATGAGTGAAACCATCACCCCTTCGAGCTCGCGGATGTTGGTATCGACAGTATAGGCAATGTACTCGAGTACTTCATTGGGAATAGAAATACCGTCCGTCTGAAGCTTCTTTTTGATGATGGCCATTCTGGTCTCGAAATCTGGCAATGTAAGTTCTGAAGTGATACCCCATTTGAATCGAGAAATCAATCGTTCCTCCAAGCCGGGAAGATCTTTGGGAGATCGATCAGATGTCATTATTATTTGCTTCCCATTTTGGTGCAAATGATTGAAAATGTGAAAGAAAATTTCTTGTGTTTTTTCCTTGTTTTTGAAAAACTGAACATCATCAAGAATTAGCACATCCACATTTCTATAGTAGCTTATGAAATCTTGAATGTTGTTATTCTTCAGTGCTTCGATGAACTGATTCGTGAATTTTTCTGATGGAGTAAATACAATTTTTTTATCCGCATGCTGATTTTTTATTTTATTCCCGATGGCTTGAACTAAGTGCGTTTTTCCAAGACCCACACCACCATAAAGAAACATCGGATTAAATGAAGTGGCCCCTGGGTTTTTGGCAACTGCATAGCCAGCCGAACGAGGAAATCTGTTGCAGTCACCTTCAATAAAATTATCGAATAAGTAGTTGACGTTTAAGTTGCTATGGCTGTTGAGTTCATTATAAAACTCAGGATTTTTGTATTTGTCAGATATACCGTTTCTTTGGGATGATGCTGCCGATGTGGAGAGCTGGTTACTCTTATCACTCTGGTCCATAACAACGGAATATTCCAATCTTCCGTCTTCACCTATTTGGTTCTTAACAGCCAGGCTGAGCAGTTGAACATAGTTTTCCTCAAGCCACTCATAAAAAAACTGACTTGGCACCTGAATGGTCAATACGTTTCCAGATAGAGCAAGTGGACGGATCGGCTCAAACCACGTCTTGAAACTTTGGGATGGAATTTGCTTTTGGATGTAATGAAGGCAGTTTCCCCAAGTTTGTACGTGCATTTTTGCGGTGGTTTAGTGTGTGATTCAGTAGGCAATTCGACTCTTTTTGGAAAGAGGCGGACAACAAAAATGCCTTAAAAAATTGTAAAAAAAAACGTTTTTTTTGTTTGACTTTTTCAAATCCTCTGTTCTACTAAATGAAGGCTGATTTTACAGAAATATTCTTTGAAAAACACAAAACGTCATATTTGACGAAACGATCAACACGGGTTAGTTGTATCTTTGTGTTTATGAAAAATTCTAACTTAAATTTTAGCGAATTTAGGAATGTAAGCAGGGACGTTTGGAATGAAGTGGCCACTCGTCAGTTGAAAGGTGATGCGCCGAGCGACACGTTGAAATGGTCTTCCGAATTCGGCCTTCCGCTTCAGGTTTACTATGATGCAGACAGTCGTGGGGATCTCGGCTATTTGGGCCAATTTTTCTCAACAGTTTCTGAACATAATTGGAAGCTCTACGAGCGAATTGAGGTCATTGATGATCGGTCAGCAAATGGGCGGGTCTTGGAAGCACTTAATGAAGGATGCGGGGGTGTGTTTTTTTCAATTAATCAAATTGGCGATTTGGATTTACTCACCAAAGGAATTCTTTTTGAACATTGCGACGTTTCATTTATTGTCTCAAATGGAATGAGAAATGAGGTGGAATCTTTTCGTAATGCTCGTGGCATTCAGGCGAGCATTATTGATCGTGAGACGGTGTGGTGTTCAGATCGTTTTTCCCAATCTTCCGGACTAGCAAATCTTTCTGAGATGGTGATCGATTTTGCTGAAAACCCAAAAAACAACCCAAAAATTTTTCTGCGTTTGAGTCAGGACTTTTTTCATGAATTGGCAAGAGTCCGAGCTATAAAATATTTGTTTTGGCGAGTGGCCGATAGTATCGGCATCAAGTGTGATCCAAACGATATCTACATTCATTGTGAGCCGATTGGAATCGATGAAAAATCTGAAAATTTATTCACCCAGTCAACGGCTGGTATGGCGGCTATTATTGGTGGGGCAAATTCGGTTTCCTTCGATCCTATGCATTCGACTCCCCGAATTAGCAGAAATGTAGGAAACATGATTCGTGAAGAGTCTAAGATCGACTCTTTTCAAAATGCTGGATCGGGGAGCTTTTTTATTGATACCCTGACCGACCAAATGATTCGACACGTGTGGTCAAAACTTCAAGAAAGACTGGACTCATGAAGGTGAATTGGAAAAATATAAGTTTCAAAAAAGAAGACCCCTCTGAGGTGAAATTCAAGACGTTTCCTCAAAGTGGGTTTTCGGCGGGCATTCCTCCCTATCTGCGAGGGCCCTATGCCACCATGTACGCCGTTCGACCATGGACCATTCGGCAGTACGCAGGCTTCTCTACAGCGGAAGAGTCCAATGCATTTTACCGACGAAATCTTGCCGCAGGACAAAAAGGGCTGTCTGTAGCTTTTGATTTGGCTACACATCGTGGATATGATAGCGATCATCCGCGTGTCGTAGGGGATGTCGGTAAGGCCGGAGTAGCCATTGATTCTGTTGAGGATATGAAAATTCTTTTCGATCAGATTCCGCTAGATAAAATGTCTGTTTCTATGACCATGAATGGAGCAGTGATTCCGATTATGGCCTTTTATATAGTGGCCGCTGAGGAGCAAGGCGTGTCACCTGGGCAGTTGACCGGAACAATTCAGAATGACATCCTCAAGGAGTTCATGGTACGGAATACCTACATCTACCCGCCCACACCTTCGATGAAGCTCATTGCTGACATTTTTGAATTCACGTCCCAAAAGATGCCAAAGTACAATTCGATAAGTATCAGCGGCTACCACATGCACGAAGCTGGAGCTACGGCAGATATTGAGTTGGCTTTTACCTTGGCGGATGGATTGGAATATATCCGCACAGGCTTAAAGGCTGGAATTGATATTGATACGCTTGCTCCGAGGGTTTCATTTTTTTGGGGAATTGGGATGAATTTCTTTCAGGAAATCGCCAAGATGCGAGCAGGTCGATTGCTTTGGGCCAAGTTGATCAAGCAATTTGATCCGAAAAATGATAAATCCATGGCACTCCGAACGCATTGCCAAACGTCAGGATATAGCTTGACCGCACAGGATCCACATAATAATGTGGCAAGAACTTGCATAGAGGCAATGGCCGCCGTATTTGGACATACGCAATCGCTCCACACTAATGCATTGGATGAAGCCATTGCCCTTCCAACCGATGCAACAGCCGCAATCGCCCGAAACACGCAGTTGTATTTGCAGGACAAACCCAATATTACTCAGGTGGTGGATCCTTGGGGAGGTTCTGAGTTTGTTGAAGGCCTCACCTGGGAAACAGCCGAAAAGGCCTGGGAGATTATTCAGGAAGTGGAGGCGATGGGAGGTATGGCCAAGGCGATTGAAGAAGGCTATCCGAAATTACGAATCGAGGAGGCGGCTGCCAAAAAACAAGCACTTATTGATAGTGGTAAAGAAGTGATTGTAGGTGTGAATCGTTATCAGGTAGAAGAAGAAGAAAAGCTGGATGTACGTGAAGTGGATAATCAAGAAGTGAGACTGGCTCAGGTGACAAGGCTACAAGAAATTCGTGCTACGCGAGATGGTGATAAAGTGCTTGTGTCGTTGGAAGCATTGAAACAAGCAGCCAAGTCTGGTGAAGGAAACATCCTTGAATTGGCCATTGATGCTGCTCGTGAGCGAGCAACATTAGGAGAAATTTCTGATGCATTGGAGAAAGTATTTGGTAGATTTCAAGCTGTAAACCGATCCATTAGTGGCGTGTATTCTTCAGAAATAAAAAAAGACAAAAATTTCATTCGTGCACAGGAACTCTCAGACGAATTCGCTGCGATGGATGGCAGGCGGCCAAGAATACTGGTGGCCAAGATGGGGCAGGATGGACATGACCGAGGAGCGAAAGTCATTTCTACTGCTTTTGCGGACTTGGGGTTTGATGTAGATATAGGCCCCTTATTCCAGACCCCACAGGAAGTGGCGAAGCAAGCCATCGAAAACGATGTACACATAGTCGGCGCATCGAGTTTGGCAGGTGGCCATAAGACACTGATTCCTGAGCTAATTAATGAACTAAGGAAAAGCGGAGCTGATGATATTCTGGTTGTGGCTGGAGGGGTTATTCCTGAGCAGGATTATGAGGCCCTATTCTCCAAAGGTGTGACCGCTGTTTTTGGCCCGGGAACGGTCATCGCAAAAGCCGCCATTGAAATTCTTGAACGAATGCTCAGAAAGTAATTGCGCAATTCCCTAACTTTATTGGTCTGGTCAAAATTCAATTTAGTATGAAATCAATCCAAAAAATTCTTGTGTCAGTACTAGCTACTGGATTCCTGTTCTGTTCGTTTTTGGTAGATGCCCAATACGAAAAATCGCTAGACAAAGCAGACGAAGCGTATGAGGTGGGCGATTATGCGAAGGCACGGAAGGCCATTGAGTCTATGCAAAAGACCGTCAATAAAAAATTGGGAAACAGCAACCCGTATATGGCGATTTCCCTTTTGAAGGAAGCTAAAATCAGCCTTGAACTTGGACAGTTGGTGGAAGTGGATTCTACAGTAAATCGTGCAATTGCGATGAGTTCTGCAGTGAATGATACCGTATCTGCTGAGCATGGATTTATGCTCAAGGAAGCTGCTGAAATAATGAATTCATATGGAAATTTTCGAAAGGCAAGTTCTTATTTGACTCGGGCAGAAAATGCTTTCAAAAATAGCGACAATCTAATTGAAGATATAAAGGCAGAAATCGAGGTGATGAAGGCTCAAGTGCTAGTCGGTAAGGGGTTTAATAGTCAGGCCATCGAACTTGTGAATTCTCAACAGGATTTTTATCTGGGCAGAGCATTTTTGACGGAAGGCAAGAAGAAAGCCCAACAGCAGCGAAAGGATGACTATGCTGCTCTTATTACCGTTCGAGCGCAGGCATTTGCCAACAAAGGAGATGTGGACGAGGCGACCAAGTTGTTTTATGAAAACAAAAATTGGATCAAAGACAACCTAAAAAAGTCTCATATTCTTTGGGCTTGGAATACCTATCTCGACGTGGAGATGATGAGTAAGCATGGCCTAAGTATAGATGCGCAGGCCAGTGATTATGAAGAAGCATTCAATCAGGCAAGAAAGAAATATGAGACCACTCATTGGATGGTCTTATTGATGCAAGAAAGGCTGATGAGTGCCCTGTACAGAAATGGCAACAAAGGGAAATTCGGGATAGTTGAGAAAATGTTTAGAAGTGCAGTCAAAGAATTTAAAAAAACCAGCACACATCATCTGGCTCGCGACCGAATGGATCTGGATTTTGACTTGGCAGATCAGGATTTGAAAAAACTCGAACTTGGTATAAATAAACTCCTGTCTCAGGAGGCAATCCCTAAATATCATAGGAGCAGAATTGAGCTTTTGAGGAGAGCTAAAGAAGCTGGATTGCTATCTGGTAAGCACAAGAACGCTGAGGGGTATGACATGCAAATTCTTGCTATTCAGGAGGAGCTTTTGGGTAGGGAGGCTCCAGAGTACAATCTCACCAAGATTAAGCTTGCGAATTACTACGTAGATTATTCGGATAAATTTCAGGAAGCAGAAGCCATCTACAAGAACAGCTTTCATGCAATTGTAGAGAAGGAAATCACCCGAAAACATGAGGATTATTTGGACGTGCTCAATCACCTCGCGACGTTCTATGAAGAAACGGATGATTACAAAAGAGCGTCTACATTTTTGGATGATGCGCTGTTAGCAGCTCGTGAGAAATACAGCAACACGGATATGGCCTATGCCAGCGAATTGGAAAAGATTGGCAATCTTCAAATTAACATAGGAGAGTATAGAAAAGCCACTGAGAATATTGAAGAGGCTATTCAGATTCTGGAAGATATAAAGTCCGATGAATCAAAAAGTATTCTTGCAGGCGTGCTGATTACTGAGGCAAAGCTCTTAGCGATCAAAGGGGAGTACGATGATGCTGATGATAATTTGTACAAATCGGAGAGACTAGCCAAAAAGGGACTTTTGACTTTGGAATCTGCGGGTATTGATGCCATAGATGATGAAGCTAGCCTATTTATTAGTGTCGGTCGGTATGGAGATGCAGACAAGCTGCTGGCCCAATCGCTTAAAGAAAAGCAAGTCCAATTCGGTATGAAAAGCCGTCATTTAAATATTCCGCTGATTTTGACTTCAAAATTACGATTGGTGAAAGGTGACTATACGGAGGCCGAAAAAATGGCTAGAAGAGCCAACAATATTACCGTTTCTACTTTTGGTGAGGAGTCTACCAAAATTGTCCCTTCGTTGCTAGCACTAGCAGACGTTTACACTACGATCGGTGATTTTGACAAGGCGGAAGGTCTGCTGAATCGCTCCATTCAGATTCAAACGAAACGCTTCGGACAAGACCATGTGGACGTAGGCAAGTCAATTTCTCAATTGGCGTTGGTCAAATATTATAATGGCGAACCAATTGAAGAATTAAAGAAGCAGTTTGGTGAAGCAGAAAGAATTATTGGCGCTAGTCTGGGGAGTTCTAATCCGACGTATGCAATTGTGCTAAAGAACATGGCCGTGGCAAATATTTCTGCAGGAAATTATTCACTCGCCACGCAGTATTTGGACCTAGCCTCGCAGATCTGGTCAGACAAAATTGGCCGACGAAACAATGTGAATGCGGCGACTATTGATGTGCTGAAGGGAGAGATATTTTATCGACAGAAACAATATGACCAAGCGGAGACTTTTTACAATAGTGCACTGAGGCAGTATGAACGAGTTTTTGGTCAGCAGCATCCTGAATACGTGAAGGTCCAGGCTAAACTGAGCAAGACCTACTATATGCAGGGGGATTGGAAGAAATCTCAGGATCAAATGGAGGCGGTCTTGAATAATTATAAAACATTTATTCAGGACTATTTTCCAGCATTGAGTGAGCGAGAAAAGGCAAAATTCTGGAACACAATTAAGCCAAACTACGAGTTTTACAATACCCTGATCACTAGTAAAAACAGGAATGCTAAATACATCGGAGAGATGTTCAATAATGCCCTCCTGACCAAGGCGTTGCTCTTAAATTCGTCTATAAAAATTCGTAGGAGAATCATGTCCTCAGGGGATACCGAGCTGATCACTATGTATAATGATTGGGTGGATAAGAAGGAGTTGTTGACAGCAGCCCTGTCCATGGGGACTGAGCAGTTGGTAGAAAATGGCATTAATACGAATGATCTTGTTCATGAATTGGAAGCATTGGAAAAGCAGATGAGTGAACGCTCTGAGGACTTTGGCAAGGGGATGGATAAACCAATTACATGGGAAAATGTACGTGACGCTCTAGGTGAGAATGAAGTGGCCGTTGAGATGGTGAGGTTCAGATATTTCTATCATGATTTTACAGATTCTGTCATGTATGCTGTGATGTATATCAAAGGAGGAAAGAGATCAGAACCGAATCTGATTCTTCTGAATAATGGGGAAGACCTTGAAGGGAAGTTCCTGAAAAACTTCAGAAACAGAATGAAATTTAAATTAACGGATGATATTTCATACGAGCAATTCTGGAAACCAATAGTGGATGAAGTGGGTGTCGTGACCTCCGTTTATCTTTCACCGGATGGGGTTTACAATCAGATCAACCTTGAAGCACTACCAACGCCAGATGGCAGATACGTGATTGACAATTCCAATATTATACTTTTGAGTAACACCAAAGTATTGTATCAAGATAAAATAAATCCAGAGGCATCAAGCACAGAGTCAAGTGCTATGATGTTTGGAAATCCCATCTTTTATGTAAAAACGGAAGCAGGCGTTCCCGTTTCTGGGTCAGGGCTCACTCGTTCTACGGCGGAGGTCATTTCTGATTTGCCAGGTACAAAGAGAGAACTGAACCAACTGAATAGCCTGCTCAATAGAAAAGGCTGGAAAGTAGAGACTAACATGGAAATGAAGGCGGATGAACTTTCGATCAAGGCCATCAATAACCCCCGGGTCTTTCATGTGGCCACTCATGGATTTTTTCAAGCAAATGCCAAGGTGGCCAGAGCAACGGATGATTTGAATGAAGGTTCAGCATACGATAACCCACTGCTAAAAACAGGTCTTCTTTTGGTTGGAGCCGGTGATATTCTCAACGAATCCAAGTTCAACTACAATTCTGACAATGGGATTCTCACGGCCTATGAAGCGATGAATCTAAACCTCGACAAAACGGATCTTGTGGTGCTTTCGGCCTGTGAGACAGGTCTTGGAGAGATCGAAGCGGGTGAAGGTGTCTATGGATTGCAACGCGCTTTCTTGGTAGCAGGTGCACGTACGATCATTATGAGTTTGTTCAAAGTATCCGATGAAGCCACGCAACAACTAATGGTAAAATTCTATAGAAAATGGACCGAGACGGGTGATAAGAGACAATCCTTCATAGATGCAAAAAAGGAAATCCGAAACGAATTCAAAGATCCAATTTATTGGGGACCGTTTATTATGATCGGGTTGGACTAAAGTTCTGAGTTTAAAATTCAGGTTAAGGGCATCTGAAAACTAATTTTCGAACTTTCATACAGAAAGTGCTGTTTGCTAGGATACCTCCTTCCGCTCAATCAGCAATTCCCGATCTTCTTTGTCCAGGAAAAGCTCCCTGCACGTACGTTCCAGATTTGGGCGACTTAGTGAAAAAACGAACAGAACGAAAATATAAACGATCACAAATACGTAGCTGGCCGTCAGATAGAACGCAAGCGTGGCAAATAAGGCAGCACCTTCCAGAAGTGCGTAATTCGCAATTAGCAGTCTAAGATACGAATCAAGCTTGGCGCGAAGAGATTCCTTTTTACCTGCTTCTTCAAGTTGTTTTTTCTTGAACACATAGGCCGTACCCGTGAGGCTGAGACAGACCAGCAAAAAAAGAATTACAACGAAATTATCATCCACGATCCCCTTTCTGGCATTGGCATCTATCTCCAGAAGAAGCCAAACAAAAGGAAGCATAGTGACCGCCACAATCGCGTGAAAGATCAGATTCAAACGATGATGGTAGTCTGTCCAGGTTTTGAAAATACTCATGCCTCAAAGTTGGAAAATATTCTGGATATCACAACTTTTTCAGTTTATCATCGTAAATTCATAATGATATCAAAACAATATCACTTAAACATTTTAAACCCACGAACAATGAATGAAAATGAAAAACCCACCACACCGATTTCTGGCTATTTGATGCTCGTCGTTGAGCTCGTGATTCTTGTTGGATTTGTCTTTGGGATCATTACCAAGTTCGTTCCACTTTTATTTTTGCTATCTCTCTTTATTCTTTTCATACCAGGATTTTTTTATGTTAATCCCAATGGATCTAGAGTTTTGGTTCTCTTCGGAGAATACAAAGGAACGGTAAAAGAGAACGGTTTCTTCTGGGTCAATCCATTTTTCGTTAAGAAGGCAATCACACTTAGAGCGAGAAATTTTGATAGCGAACGAATCAAGGTCAATGATAAATTAGGTAATCCAATTTTGATTTCAGTGATCCTTGTTTGGAAAGTTCGCGACACCTATTCCGCTGCTTTTGAGGTAGACAATTATGAGAATTTTGTTAGAATCCAAACGGACTCGGCGGTCAGAAAACTTGCCGGTAGCTATCCATATGACACCTTTGATGATGCGCAAGCCAACGTAACCCTACGATCGGGTATAGATGAAGTGAATCAGGTGCTAGAGAATGAAATTGAAGATAGATTGAAGATTGCTGGGATAGAAATTTTGGAAGCTAGAATTGGTTATTTGGCGTATGCTCAAGAGATTGCGAGTGCCATGCTCAGGAGACAACAAGCTACAGCGATAGTTTCGGCGCGCCACAAGATTGTAGAAGGAGCGGTGAGTATGGTAGAAATGGCCTTGGAGGAATTGGACAAAAAGCAGGTGGTAGAATTGGACGATGAACGAAAGGCATCCATGGTTAGTAATTTGATGGTAGTTCTGTGTGCCGATAAAGACGTGGCACCCGTGATCAATTCCGGCACCTTGAATCAATGATTATGAAAAACCCATGTCAAAACCAAACCGTCTGGGAATGTTTGAAAATTTGAGCGTTCCGCCGAATGGTCACGGCAGGCTGACAGCTAAATCAAAATTATAAAGAGATGAAAGGAAAAATACTATTTGAAGAAGAGCAAAAATTTGTTGGTACTTGGACATGGTATCTGCTTTGGGCTATCACAGGGTTCTCTGTCGTGCCAGGCCTATACATTCTCGCAACAATGGATAAAATTGAGACTGGGCTAATTTCTATAGGCATTGCACTAGTAGTAATGATTGGCGTCCTCATTTTTCATGCCATTATGAGGCTGAAAGTGACCATCGATACTTCTGCCATTTATTATCAATTTCCACCCTTCGTTCGGACGGAAAGGAAGCTGGATAAATCCGATATTCAAGCGATAAATGTGAGGAAGTATCAGCCAATATGGGAATTTGGTGGGCATGGGTATCGATTCCGCATTTTATCAGGGAGAGCCATGTCGGTGGCAGGCAAAGATGGGCTTCAGTTGATACTTTCAAATGGCAAACGGCTGTTGATTGGAACACAGAAACCAGAAGAACTTGAGCGCACAATTTTACAATTAAAGGAAAACTGGTCAACTGCCGAAGACAATGGCTAAGAAGAAACCCTTTGCACTGAGAATGGATGAGCAAACGATGAAAGCAGTGGAAAAATGGGCTGCTGATGAATTTAGAAGTACCAATGGCCAAATTGAATGGATGCTAAACAAAATTCTGAAACAAGAGGGCCGAAAGAAATAGATTCTAATTGCTCCTACTACTTTAGATAAACGGATGAGTTGTGTTTTTATACAACGACAATGGCTAATTTGTCCCTCGGAATAGGGTAGAACTGAATTAGATTGTTTGCTGAGTATGAAATTTATCGTGAGTTGTTTTCTTGTCTTGTTGACTATTTCTAGCCTTTCTCAGGAGCCACAGCAGGGTGAAGTGACGAATGACAAAAAGGAGATTTCTGCTAAGAAGGAGCAACGTCTAAAAAAGAAGAAAAACAGGAAAAAATCCAAGAATGACACGAGCCAAATAATTTCTCAAGTACTTCGATTGGAGATTCCAATCGAAGATATGAATGACGAATTCGTGGTGATTGATGGCTTTGATGATGGCCTGTTGCTTGTTCAGGATACAAACGAACAAGTACCCAATGGTGACGTTTGGACGTTCCGAATGGTGGATCGCAAGCTAGACGAGGAATGGAAAATCAATCAGGTAATCCCTAATTCAGCGGATCTAATTGGGTACGATTACAGTTCCGGCTATTATTTTCTTTTGTTCGACAATGTAAGCAGATACCGCGATTATAAAGTCCTGGTGATTGATGTGCGAGGCGAGAAGTCTGTTTTTCAGGAATTTTCCTTACCCTTCCAGATTGATCTTCATTATTTTGAAGCTCTTGATCAGGGAATTTTGTTGGTGGGAGAATACAACTATAGACCCGTTGCACTTGTCCACGATATAGTCAGCGGAAAGCCCAAAGTTCTCCCGGGATTTTACAATCACAATGAGCGTGTTTTTGATTTAGTCATGGACGAGGAAACCAAATCTTTTTCGATTGTTCTTGCAGAGCGGATGAGAAATGGCAAGTACACTAACCGAATTAAGAGTTTCACTTTTGATGGATTGCTTATTCAGGAAAATTTGATTAATCCTGGAGAAGAACTCAATCTGGTCGACGGAACGACGACTAACTTTGGAAACGGGGTACAATACATGGTGGGAACCTATTCCAGAAAATCTTCACTATTTAGCCGAGGCATCTATATCTCCAAATTTTCCAATGGGCAGCAACGATTTCTCAAAGATTACAATTATGGTGATTTGAGAAATTTCTTCAACTATAGAGGTGAAAGAGCCTCAGGAAGGATTTATCGAAAAGTAGCAAGAAAAAGGGGCCGGGGGAAAGAACCGAAGTTTAGCTATCGCCTGTACATTCATGACATTGTAGAAAAGGGAGATTTGAATATTGTGATAGCGGAGGCATTTTATGCCAAATATTCGTCCTCTACAGGGACTAATTATTATGGTCGTGGATATAGCCCATACTACCGAACCAATTCGACAACTCTTCCTTCTCAGCGAGCATTTTTGGGTTATAAATTCACTCATGCCATCGTCTGCGCTTTTGATTCGAAAGGAAATATCGTGTGGGACAATAGTTTCAAAACAAATGATATCACGTCCTACAATCTGGAAGAATCGGTAGCCGTGAATGTTCAGGGAGAGAGAGCTGTGATAATGTATTTGGATGATAATTTGATCAAATCCCAAGTGGTACAAGGAGATGATGTGGAGGAGGGAAAGACCTATAATCCAATAAAACTGCTGAACAACGGGGACAAATTAAAAAGTAGAGACTCGAGTGTAAAAGGGCTAAAAAGCTGGTACGACAATAACCTCTACTCTTTTGGAGTACAAAAAATAAAGAACAAGGGCTTTCCCAAAAAAGAACGAATGAGGCGGGTTTTTTACATCAATAAAATCCAATTTGACTCTACGCCTGTTGAAAAAAATGAGTTAAGGATTTCTTCAACAAGATAGCTGCAATCAGTCCAGCTTTCTACAAATTTCGCCTGCATGATGTGCCTTTTTTTGGAGGATGATCGTTAGTGGGGCTTTTTTAGAAATTTTTAGCTGTGATATCCGAACGAATTGTACTCGGTCTGGTTTAATGACGTGAAGTGTCCAATTTTCTACTCACCCATTCATTTGATAAAACAAAAAAGGGACGCCAATTGGCGCCCCTTAGTATCATTAATTGATGCTATCGTCAGTCGAAGTAGCCGTATCTTGGTGGCTGTAGCCCGGCGATTCGAATATAGAGATTTGCTTTCGCACGATGATTGGTCAAATGATCCCTAACAAAATAGAAAACCTCTTTTTTACTTGATTCAAACCTTCCGAAAAGATTCACGACTTCTGACAGCTCTGCTTCTTTGACTTTGTTCAAGTTGGCGAGTGCACTTTCAGAATATGTTTTGATGGCTGCCAGCACTTCGGCTTTAGACATTTTGCTGGCATCCGGCTCAGCGAATTTCCTGTTTGGATTTCCGTTGACAAACAGGTCGATCACCACATCCGCTACATAGGTAGAATGGATGATCTGCTGAGCGAATGTCTTGGAATTTTTTTCAGGTTTGTACAAGTACAAATTTTCAGGCATAGCCTCGGCAACCTCTGTGGCCATCGCAAAGCTTTTCTCCATCAGCGGAGCATATTCCTTGGCAAAATCAGTCTGTGCCGTGAGAACCGAAGCTGATCCGACAACAAGCGCGAGGGTGTAAATTATTCGTTTCATGTGTTTTTAAGTTTGGTTTGAAAAGAGAACGAATCTACAAAGAATAAATGGACACTACCCCCCGGACTTTTTTCTTTAAAACAAGCGATGCGATGAGCGTGACCATAAGACCAACAGGGAATATTTCCATGAATGAGACCCAATTTTTCATTTTTTTTTGACCAAAAAGGGATTTTTTCTGATAAATAGTCATCCCGATCCATATACCAAGCGCGAGAAACACACTGGCGATTATTCGCGCAAAAATCTCCGTTCCGATTTCTTGGAGGGTGACTTTGTATTGGATGGCTTCTAGCAAGAGAAGTAGTATTCCCATCAGCAAGCCATATAGCAAGAGTTGTTTTTTCGGCATTGGACTCAAAATAAACTAATTTGGTGCAAACCAAACTGTGTCCCATGTTCGCGAAAATTATATACATCGCCGCTCGTGTTGTTACGGCTGTCATTATGCTACAGACCTTATTTTACAAATTCTCTGGCGCAAAAGAATCAATTGAAATATTTACGACTGTTGGCATGGAACCTTGGGGCAGGTATGGTGTGGGCGTTGGTGAATTAATCGCATCTATCCTGATCCTGATCCCCCGAACGGCCTGGATAGGAGGAACCATGGCAGCCGGGTTGATGGCTGGAGCTATTATGATGCATGTTCTTTTTCTTGGTGTAGAAGTGCAGGGCGATGGAGGGCTTTTATTTATGTACGCTCTGGCGGTTCTTTTTTGTGGCTTCTATGTCATGCATGTAAATAGACTAAAAATCTATGCGCTGGTGCATGGCGTAATCAGGAAAAAATAGAAGAGGATCAGCTCGTGAAGACTACTTTTATGGGTCTATATGATTTGGTGTGGAGGTTGTCGAAAAACGAAGATCATGATAGACCGCATCCCGAAAATTTGTACAACTGAAGTCAGCCCGATCCTAAATCAATTGCCCCACCCTTTAGGGCGGGGAGTATGGATTTTTGGTTGTAAATCAGGGCTTTAGCCCTTTTCAAAAACAGAAATTGGGCTGAAGCCTTCATATGTTTCTGATGCTATATCTCAGCCCTGAAGGACGGAATTAGTGCTCAAAAAAAATTGAGTGAAAATTAAATTACCCACAGTATTCCACATAGACCCACTTTTATTATAGACCAGCTCGAAAGTAATCAGTCAATTTTTCTGAGTTTATTTCGTTCGAGTTCTTCCGACGAATATCTCTGGCGAACCGACACAAATAAATGGTGCCTTCTGGAGATTGTTTGCCATATGGTGGACGAAGAAGTGCTTGATTTTGGCGCACGGATTCAGACGGCTATGGATGAGAAAAAACACCCCCTAGTTCCGATTGACCCTGAGGGATGGGTGAAGTCAAAAAAGTATATCGAGCAGGACTATTCAAAAAAAGTGCAAGAATGGGCCATCCATAGAGGCCGATCAGTAGCTTGGCTCAGAGCACTCAAAAGTCCTGATTGGCGTAGTTCATTCAATCATCCAGAATTAGGCGTCATGAGTGCAGGACTTTTTCTAGCCGACTGGCTAGCACACGATCAACTCCATATCCGTCAGATCAATGCGCTGAAGAGGGCGTATCTTGCGCAAGTTTCTGGTGAGAATTTGAGCTATGCTGGGAAGTGGTGAGTAGCAATGAGAGTATACGATCAGCATATACGCCTTTTCATCTCCCAGCGAATTCCTCGTTCGGCCGTGTATTTCATAATATAATCAAAGCATGCTTCGTACTTCCCGACCAGTTCAGGCGGGAAGACACCCCTTTCTTCAAACAGACCATCCAAGAACATATTGGCTGCAGCAGTGGCGGTGTAACCAGTAGTTCGGGACATTGAAGCTGTTTGCGTTTCATGATCGTATTCATCGTACATGTCAAAAACGATTTCTTCGCTCTGACCATCTGCATTTTCTCCTTTGATGGTCACACGCATGATCGTCAGCTCTTCTTCCTGATCGCCTAATTTCCATTCACTGAATAAGATCTTAGACGTGAAGTCCAGCGGTGAAATGTCTTGCCCATTTACATTGATCTTCTTTTCACTAAAGAAGCCACTTTCTTTTAGCACGCGTACATACTCAACATGGTCTGGATACCGCAGCGTTTTTTCCTTCATGTTTGGAATGTGTGGCATGGTGAAGATGATCGAACGCAGACCATCGGAATTGAAAGATTCTAAGGTTCCTACTTGAGCGAATTCCACATATTCACAATCGGTAAGTGGCTCACGCACCACCATTCGTCCACCTTCTACATATCGGGCAGGGCGTGTGTATTCTTCGATCACATCGATGGGCGAGAAGGGAGCTTTGTAGGAGAATGGCCACTTCTTCACTTTTGGTAGGCCACCAACTAAACATTCGAAATCGGTGATCTTTAGTTTTTCGTTGTAATGCCCCAAGATGAAATTATCCATGCCAGGTGCTACACCACAGTCCACGATGGCGGTGACGTTGTGCTGTTTTGCCAATGCATCCAGATCAAGCGAATTCTCTGGAAAGAAGGAAATGTCGATTACATTCTTGCCAGTCTCGATGATCGTTTTCAGGGTTTGGAATCCAAGAAACCCGGGTACAGCACAGATGACCAGATCAAAGGGTGTGATGGTAGTTGGCAATGCAGTGCCTGTCACATCCAATTGTTGAGTTTTGAGTTCAGGACATTTTTGTTTCGAGACAGCCAGAGCTTCAGAATTGAGATCGGTAAGCGTGACCTGATGTTTTTTTGCCAGATCTATGGCCATGGCTCGGCCGACCATTCCGGCTCCTAGTACGATTATGTTGGACATGAAAATTGTGTTAAAATGTGAAGAAAATTAATCGAGATATTGATTCACCGATTTGAAATAACCGCTGAAGTAGTGGAGGACAGGGAGTTACAATCCCGGAATGAGGACCCAGGGAAATTTGGAAGAATCTGTCGTTCTGTAATTCATAAGCACGTAAAGGTAGGGCACAAAAGTGAACACTTTTGGAAACAGCAAAGAACAAATTCCAATCTTGTCTCATTTTTTTTGGGATGAATTTCCAACGCTAGTATTCAATGTCGTTTAGTGAAGCTCTTCGTCACCGCGAGCGAAGTGCGGCAGTCTGTTCAGTTTTAACCCTTGTCGTATCAATTTTAGAGATTGCTTCCCCGAAAGAACGGGGCAGGCAGTTCCCCGCAATGACGTTCGTGGCTTAACTTTCGTGGTTTAACTAAACGATATTGACCCTCGATTATTCAAATAACAGTCCTTTACAGTTTTGGAATTTCCTTTTTTGAGATTTATTTGTCATTTGCATATTGTTTATTGGTATTTGCACCAGCAAATGAAATACTAGCTCATTGATGGAAAAAGCTCAGCCCATAGGAATTTTTGATAGTGGAATAGGAGGATTGACCGTTGCGCGGGCGGTGAAAGATGCGCTTCCAAACGAAACGCTGGTCTATTTTGGTGACACAGCCCATCTTCCCTACGGGGACAAATCAGCCTCTACGATTCAGGCATATTCCGTAAAAATAGCAGACGTTCTGTTGCAGAAAAATTGTAAAGTCATTTTGATCGCTTGTAATTCAGCTTCTTCTGCAGCTTTTGAATTGATCAGAGATTATTGCGGGAGCAAGGCAAAGGTTTTTGATGTGATCAACCCTATGGTCGCGCGAGTGACACAGGAGTTTCGTCAACAACACGTTGGCCTGATTGGGACGAAGCAGACGGTGAATGCTGGCATATATTCTGCCAAGATCAGGGCGTTAAAAGAAGAAATGAAATTTTCGGCATTGGCCACTCCTTTGCTCGTGCCGATGATTGAGGAGGGATTTTTTGAAAATAAAATTAGCCACGATGTGATTGCTCAATATTTGGCGGATTCATCCCTTCAAGAAATCGAGACGCTAATTCTTGGCTGTACGCACTATCCCATAATTAAGCACGAGATTGAAACTGTTCTGGATGAAAAGGACCGCTCGGTAGTCGTTGTTGATTCTGCCGAAACGGTAGCTGATTCATTGAGAAAATATTTGGAAGAAAGGGACTTAATGAATGATTCACCGGATGCTGATCACTTTTTGGTTTCAGATCTCACCCCCTCGTTTGAGAGGGCGACCAAGTTGTTTTTTGGAGAACAAGTGACCTTAAAAAAACATCAATTGTGGGAGTAGAGTGCAACCATTTTGGATTTGATAAAGTCGTAGAAATATAGAAAGAAAATGGAAATCATGTGTAAGCGAACCGTTCATTCACTTATACGTGTGGAACTGAAATACTTCTAAACCCGAGGTAACCATTATTTCGAGTAAATTGTGATCCTCTTTTGTTAACCCCTAATTTCCCAAAAAGGAATGAGCGAAACGCTACTCCAAGCCATTGTCAAACTTTTTGCGGTATTAGCCAAGGAGCGGATCACCGCCGCTGAACGAGCTAATATTCAAGAATTCTTATCACTTCATCTCAATCAGGAAGCAACACATCAGTACTTGAAATTGTTCGATACGTTTTGTACCGAACAGATGCAAGATGAAGCTGCGGAGGAATTGGGGGGCGTTTCTACAGACGAAGAAACGCTTGAATTTGTGGGCGAATGGGCGCTGATTCATGAGATTACCAGTCAGATAAATCTTGCCCTGACCCGCCAACAAAAAGTGGTTTTGATAGAAAAAATCATTGAATTATTTCTGAGGGATGCCAAGTTTTCTGAACGACAGAGTAATCTGATGTATCATTTGGCCGAGCTGATAAAAATCGATCAGAAGGTCATCAATGAACTATCGAAATTTATTCAGATGTCTAAATCAACGGGTTTTGAATCTGATAATATTTTGGTAATTGATCAAAGCAGGACAGAGTTGAAACGGCACATTGGTCATGATACCTTGGATGGATTTATTGCCATTTTGCGTATCGCCGGAGATGAAGTGTACTTCGTGAAATACCTCGGGGAGAGCAAACTCCTCCTCAATGGCGTACCCTTTTCATCCGGGCCCGTGGCAATTCTTCCGACCGGAAGTTCAATAAAAGGAGAAGCGGTTTCTCCCATCTATTACAGCGATATAATCAATCAATTTATCCAAAGTGAAAACACTTTTCGACTCACTTTTCAGGCGGATCACATCAATTATAAATTCAAGTCAGGCCATGTGGGGTTGAGGGATGTGTCCATAGAAGAGGAGGGGGGCAAATTGATCGGTATTATGGGATCGAGCGGGTCAGGGAAGACCACCTTGCTCAATATTTTGAATGGTTCGGAAAAGCCGTCATCCGGACGGGTGATTATCAACGACGTGGACATTCATAGGGAAAGTGAGCATGCACAAGGCGTGGTTGGATACGTGCCGCAGGATGACTTCCTTATTGAAGAACTGACTGTATATGAAAACTTGAAGTACGCTGCTCAGTTGTGCTTTGAGGGGATGTCGGATGTGGAAATGAAGCTCCTCGTGACGCGAATTTTGAAGAATCTGGGGCTGATGGAAACACAAGATTTGCGAGTAGGGTCACCACTGGAAAAGACCATCAGTGGAGGGCAGAGAAAACGATTGAACATCGGGTTGGAGTTGCTTCGTCAGCCAACGGTGCTTTTTGTAGATGAACCCACGTCAGGCTTATCTTCTCGTGATTCGGAGAACATCATGGATTTATTGAAGGAATTGTCACTGAGAGGCAAGATGGTGTTTGTGGTGATCCATCAACCTTCTTCTGACATTTTCAAAATGTTTGATACGCTCCTGATTATGGACGTAGGGGGTTACCCTATTTATTGTGGAAATCCAGTGGATGCCGTCGTGCATTTCCGAGACACGGTGGATATGGTAAATAATGATCAGGGGACGTGTCCGGAATGTGGAAATATAAATCCTGAGCAAATATTCAGCATTATTGAGTCCAAGGTGGTGGACGAATTTGGGCGTTTCACTGATCAACGAAAAATATCTCCCAGGGAGTGGAATAAAATATTCATAGACAAGAGGCGCAAAGATGGAATCCGTGCATCAAAAGACACGCTGAAGGAATCGACGAAAATTCCTGGCCGGATTCGACAGTTTCAGATTTTTCTAAAACGAGATTTTTTTGCGAAGCTTAATAATACCCAATATGTGGTCATCAACATTCTGGAAGCTCCGGTGTTGGCACTTTTCCTGTCGTTGTTGATGCGTTTTCATCAGGGGGATACGTACACCTATTTTTCAAATAATAACATTCCTGTTTTCTTTTTCATTGGTGTGATTGTCGCGCTTTTTATGGGCTTGACTGCTAGCGCCAAGGAGATTATAAAGGACAGAAAAATTCTTAAGAGAGAGCATTTCCTTCATTTGAGCAGGAGCAGTTATCTCATTTCCAAAGTGGCTGTTTTGTTTGGTATTTCTGCAATTCAGACTGGATTATTTGTTTTTATTTCCTGTTGGGTTCTGGAAATTGAGGGACTTTGGCTGTCGTTTTGGCTGGTCATGTTTAGTGTTGCGTGTGTGTCCACCCTGATGGGATTAAATGTATCTTCCGCATTTAAGTCTGCTGCTACAGTCTATATCCTCATCCCCTTGTTGCTGATTCCACAACTAATTCTAAGTGGGGTGGTCGTGCCGTTTGATCGATTTAGTCCGAGGTATGCCAACAAAGAGAAAGTACCAATTCTTGGGGATTGGATTGCTTCACGATGGGCTTTTGAGGCATTGATGGTGGAGTTTTATGTGAACAATAGGTACGAAAAAATGTTCTACGAATTGGAAAAGACTGAGTCTACAGCGCGATACTATAATTTGTTTTACCTGGAATCTATGCAGACAAAGCTGGACGGCCTTGCGACTGCACTGGCCAATGGCACATTGGGTGAAGAAGCGTCTCGTAGGAACTTGACAATCGTACGGAATGAAATTAAGGATCAGCTCGCCCTTTTCGGAGCGGATCGATTGCCTGAATTTGTAAATCTGGTACAAGATCGCTTTGATTCGGCCACCTATTTATCTACGAAGACTTTTCTATCTGCCGTGAAGCGCGTGCATACGAATCGGAGAGATGCGAGTATCAAAACGAGAGATTCGATTGTCCAGACACTTCAAAAGAAGGGTGAATTTGACAAACTAAGAGCAAGTGGCCACAATGAAGAGGTAGCTGCACTGGTCAAGAATTCGTATACTACGATCAAAATTTTGGATGGAAGAAAACGTTTGGTGAGAAAATTTGAGCCTATTTATTCCAGCCCTCTTCCGAGGCATATTCTGGATTATCGAACCTCATTTTATGCGCCTGTTAAGCATTTTGTAGGCGGATATTTTCGCACAATTTATTTTAACACCTTCGTTCTTTGGACCATGGTGGTAGTGCTCTACTTTACACTTTACCTCAATCTACCCGAGCGAATGGTGAATGGGACTGAAAAAATCACCAAGAGAATTATTCGCCACAAATGAATCCAATTGAGATATTAGTCTAAACTACGCCAGACCGCATACCAATGGCTGATGGCGCCACCGAGAACGAATAGATGCCAAATACCATGATGATAGGTGAGTTTTTTCCATAAATAGAACAGCGTGCCAATGGTGTAGCAGGCGCCACCAATCCCCAGCCAGACCAACACGGGTGTTGGCATAGTTTCTAAAAAATCTTTTAACACGAACATAGCCGCCCATCCCATGGCTAGATAGATGATCGTTGAAGCCAACTTGAACCTGCCGGCAAAGAAAATTTTCAGGATACTCCCGATGGCTACACAGCTCCATAGCAGCTTCAAAATCAATTCGCCTTTGTCAGTGGCCAGATAGGCAAGTAGAAAGGGCGTGTACGTGCCTGCAATCAAAAAATAGATACTGATGTGATCAACTCTTTGCCATCTTCTTTTCGAAAGGTCAGACAATACAGCATGATAGACCGTGGATGCCGTGAACATAAACAGAAAGCTAAAGGCAAAAATGGAGACCCCAAATGGGGATCCATCAACACGAAGGAGGAGTGCTGGTAGGGCAATCAAGCCAAATAGAATACCAGCACCATGTGATAAAGCGTTGGCTTTTTCGGTGGCGGGAAGGGAGGAAAACATATGGCTAAAATACCCCGAACTGGGTATTGACAGTGAGCGGCGGGGAAATTATTTTTACTTAACCAAATTTACCAGCTATGACCATCTTACTTACCGAACAGATCACACAAGTATCTTATGAGCCACTCATGGCTGCTTTGGCCATGATTGCCGCAGCAGCCATCATTTTTCTTGCCGTAAAAGGAAAATTACGGGATTGGTTCATTCGCTAATCAATCGACGGCTGTACTGTCGCTTGAAAGAATTTCATCTTCCGTATCTTCCGTATCTTCAGATTCGTCATCAGAGAATCCGTAAGGAATGGTCTTGAGTGTAGTGAAGAGATTGTCACACAAATCCACGTCCACTGGCTCGCCATCAAATGCGCCCATAGATATTCCAAGTGCAGCAAGTTTGAACATGGTGTCGTCTCCTTCTTCTGCACCCTCCTGTACAACCATTCGGAATACCCAGGTACCCGATTCGTTTTTCACAATCTGAACGGACTTTTCATTTCCGTCTGCAAATTCACTTTCTTCCAGATAGGCGCCTAGCTTGTCTGCGTCAGTTTGAGTTGCCCCGTCTTTGTAATAGACATCTGTTCCATTGTAGGTCACCATTTCTCCATAATCAGTACAGGAGAGTAGAAGCAGGGGTAGAGTAAGAATAAATAATTTCTTCATGACTGTTTTTTGTTGAGTTGATAATGATCCAAAATTGATCAATAAGCAATACTTATTCTATCCGTGCTGGTGGGTATATTGGGATTGATCCGATTGGCATTTCTTCTGAATTGGAGTCAGAAACTTTACTTCTCTGGGCAAGACCCTAAGTAAAGACCAATCTGAATGTCGTACCCTTACCAGTTTCAGAAGACACGGTGATGGTACCATTTAATTTTTTCATAGCATCTTTCACTATGTACAACCCAAGCCCAGTACCCTGTGCACCAGAAGTTGCTCTAAAGAACATGTTGAAAATTGCTGGAAGCTTCTCTTTCTCAATGCCCTGTCCATTGTCGATTACCTCAATGACCGTTTTCTCATATTCACTTCGTGCTGTCACCGTGATCTCGGGGTTTGGTTGGTCTATATTGTGATATTTCACTGCATTGTTTATCAGATTACTTAGCACAATTTTTACTCTACTTGGGTCTGAGTTAAATTGAAAATCATCTTTGAACTGACACTTAAATTCAATTTTTTGAGCACCTTCAAAGTAAGTGAGCTCCTTTATTATTTCTGCACAGAGATCTTTTAATAGAATGTCCTCATGATCCACATCCTGATTGTAGTTTACCGAATGCTCAAGAATACTTTTGATGAACTCTTCTTGTTTATCCACGCTAGATTCCATCAGGTCAAAGCACTCGTCTCTCCCTTCCTTCGTTTCCTCAGAACGAGTGATATTCACCAGCCCTTTTATCGATCTAAGGGGTGCAATCAGATCGTGTGAGACTCGATGCACGAAATTGTCCAGTTCTTTATTTTTATGTTTAAGCTCTTCATTTCTCTCACGCAATTCCTTTGTTCGTTCCTGCACGACATCCTCCAATTCTTTATTGTGGGTTTTGAGTCTATTTGTTCTGTATCTGAAAGCCCCAACTATGAGCAGCCAAACCAGAAAACTTCCTCCGGCATAAGCCCATCCCGTACGATACCATAGGGTTGGAACAAAAAGTGTGAGATATGCAGGACTCGATTCTTCGCCACCCACTATCCGTGATTTTACCCAAAACATGTACGTACCGCCTTCGAGATTGGTGTAGCTCTTGTTGATATTGTCTGTCCATTCTGACCAGGCCATTTCGAACCCCTCAAGCTTATAGGAATATTGCAGATCCGTTTTGTCAAACCCAGGACTAGAAAAACTAAACATCGCTGAATTAAGAGGAGCTGATACATCGGACTCAAAAAATCCTTTACTGCTATTGACAGCATATACTGAGTCGCCTATCATTACTGATCGAATGAGGGTATTGAAATCGCCCATTTCTTGGTTTTCAGGCCAAATGATATGGTGAATACCTTCAGCAGGAAGCCAAACATTACCTCTTGAGTCTTTGTGAGCTCTGCCATATTGTGTCGCATCCATTTCTTCTTTGGTCAGGGTTTTGACGATTTCTCCCTTGTTATTCATCCACTTGAGCCCATTGCTGATTGTGGTGAGCAGGTAGAGACTGTCGTTCCACTGCAAGGCATCATACAGGCCGTCTTTAATTATCTCCTCTTGCCCCGGAACGTCCCACTTTCTAGATTCGAAAGTGATCGTATCGAGTACGTACACACCACTGTACTCAGTAAAAAGTAATTTTTCCGACCCAAATCCTTTTAGTGTGGTTATAGTGTTTTCTGAATCGAATCGAAGATCTTTATTTACAAAAATCAAAGAGTCACCAGTCAATCTTGCCAAGCCGCTATCCCACGAATGAACATACATTTCATCACCTATTGGAAGAAACCAGGAATGTTCCATTGGAAGAATTTTGGCGGTTTCACCATTATATTGGACCAATCCCTGATAGCTCTGAAAGAACACGTCTCCATCATGAAATACAATTTGCCATATTTCATTAAGATCGATATCGTTTGCAATTGTACTCCGCAAGGAAGTATAATTCATTTGTCCGGTTGCATCGCGAGTTAAGTAGCCAAACTCGTTATTTCCACCCACATATATGCGGCCGTCAGGAGAAGATTCCACCGTGACGACATGCGAGAAATCTGGCAGTGGATGTAGTTTCCAATTGCTCCCGTCGTATTCCAAGATCCCGTTTTCATTGGCAAAATAGAGAATCCCATTCTCATCTTCTGTGACCGAATAATTAAATAAGGAAGCACGATAATCGGCTGTACCGAATGTCCGAATAAAAAGGGAATCCTCCAGAATATCCTGTCCTGTAGCTGGGAGAGCTAATAGTAGCCCAAAAAATATGTGTAAGGCTGGTTTGATAATCCCTTTGAGTAGGAGGTCAATTTACGCATTATTCTTATTCAGAAGGCAGTGGGCAAAGGATATTTAATAAAAAAGAAAGAGCAAGAACCCTGACGGATCACTTGCTCCTTTAATCTACGTGTGAGGTTCATCTGCTTGCAGATGGCCGTCCCAATATTGAAGAGGTAATTCCTCACTAATTCATCCCTTGACGATTTGCCCAGATGTAATTGGTTAATTTATTGGCTGGGAGGTGGTGTATAAAAGAACTGTTCTTTCACAATCTTCCCGTTCCTTACTTCATAGACACAGACTTCATCCATGTTTGCAATTTCAGTACTACCTTTAAATGTTGTTTTCATTTTCATAGTCAATGCGATAAAATTTTCAGCAACGATTGGATCGGAGATTTCGCTTGAGTGAATTTCTTCAACCATTTCTTGAAATTGCTCTCCGCGTTTGGCTAATTCTTCAAGCCCATGTGCCACTCCCCAGGGAGCGCCTTCTGGCTCTGCACTAATGATGTCTGGCGAAAATAAATCTTTGTAAATGGTGTCGTAATCACCGGCTCTTAGCGATTTTACCAGAAGGTCAGCTACGTCTTGTGTTGTCATTATATTTTTGGTTTTGTTATGAATACAAAGAAATGTCTAAGAGTGACAACCGTATGTCACTGCGTATAATTTGGGTAAAAATAGATGGGTATGTAAATCGAACCAATCTAAAATCGTATTATTCAAATCAATCGAATATCTTCACCAGCCAATGATCACCTTCCTGTTTTACTTGCCATTTCTGTTGGTTTTCGTAATAATCGCCGTGTATGCCGAGCGTAAAACGGCTGCTTTTATTCAAAACCGGTTGGGCCCAATGGAGGTTGGGCCGAAGGGAATCTTACAAACTGTGGCCGATCTACTCAAGATGATTCAGAAAGAGGACATCAAAGCAGAGGCAGTGGACAAATGGCCGTTTCTGTTTGCACCTTTGCTTATTTTCATGGTCATTTTTGGCGGGTTCGCAGTATTGCCACTCACCACCGAAGTGACTGGAGCAATGCTCTCTCCTGGGCTTTTCTTTTTGCTGGCGATCATCTCATTGGATGTTTTGGGTATTCTCATGGCCGGCTGGGCTTCCAATAACAAGTACTCTCTCTTTGGAGCGATGCGTGCGGCTGCTCAGATTATCTCCTATGAAATTCCGCTGGGGCTAAGTGTGCTAAGTGCAGTGATGATAGCCCAGACATTGGATTTGCAAGAGATGTCCATCCATCAGGGCATTCTATCAGATCAGGCGATTTACTTTTTGGGAATAAAGAGTTGGGGCATTGATGTGACGAGAGTTGGTGGATTTTTGTCATGGCAGGTTTTTCAGGCACCCGTGCTTTGGCTTTCGTTTATTGTGTTCTTTATTTCCGGTTTGGCAGAATCGAACCGCACGCCTTTCGATTTGCCTGAAGCAGAATCTGAATTGATCGGTGGGTATCACACCGAGTATTCTGGCTTTCGTTGGGGTGTGTTCATGCTGGCAGAATACGGAATGATGCTGCTGATTTCCTTTTTGGGTTCAATCTTGTTTTTTGGCGGATGGAATACCCCTTTGCCAAACATGGGGTCAGTCTTATTAGCTGACTGGACCACCGGGCCTGTTTGGGGAATATTCTGGCTTTTATCCAAGGCCTTCTTTTGGATATTTCTACAGATGTGGGTGCGGTGGACCTATCCACGATTACGTGTAGATCAGCTCATGAATTTGTCATGGAAATACCTAACCCCTTTAGCCATTCTCTTGATATTCATTTGCGGAATCTGGCGACTGTGGATGGTGTAGTACATTTGCTGCTTCTCAGATAAAGGAACTCTATGAACAAGTTTTCAATCAAAAAATATGATCCGCTCCTGAAAAAGGCCATTCAACAATTCTGGAAAATCCGCAATTCTCAGTCAGGGGAATCGAAAACTGATCAAGGAAACAGGAGTGCAGTAACTGGCGGTAAGCAATTGGACGGCTTCATTGAATTATTGGTGCAAGTAGCAAAAGACATTGGAGTTCCAGAAAACTGTATTTATGTAAAAGGAAACAGCATTCCGGGCTTTTTCAGGCCAACTAAAGACTGGGATTTTTTAATAATTTCTCCATCAAAACAACTAATCACAGTTGTCGAACTGAAATCTCAAGTCGGTTCCTTTAGTAACAACTTCAATAACAGAACAGAAGAAGCTCTTGGGAGTGCTGTTGATTTCTGGACAGCTTTTAGAGAAAATGATTTTCCCCAAACACAACCTCCTTGGGTTGGATATCTAATTCTAGTTGAAAAGACTGGCAAGTCCTCAAGTGTTGTCAAGCTTAAAGAGCCTTACTATAAAGTTCGAAAAGAATTTAAAGGGACGAGCTATCTGGATAGATATGCTCTTTTTTGCCAAAAACTCATGCAAGAAAGACACTACTCCGCAACATCCCTAATCTGGACTGATTCCAATATGAAATTTGGCTCTTTAGCGTCGGATATTTCATTCGAATCTTTTATCTTATCCTTTATGGGGTTTGTTCAGGGAAAACTTAAAGATCTGCAGTCATGATTTATGGGGTCAGGTCGAATGGGGGAAAACATGGGTTGGTTCTGACCAAACCAAGAATTGTGAAAAAGATGCTCGAATTGGTCAATTATCATTCAGACTATGACCTACATGCAGTAAAAATAGTTGAACCCGCATCTGGTGAAGGTGCCTTTGCAATGCCAATCATCGACACGCTGCATGAATCGTCTAAACGACATGAATTCAACTTCGAGTTGGCATTAGGAAATCTGAAATTCTTTGAAATTGACGATCTAATGTTTGATCGTCTTAAAGAGCGTATAAGTAAAAGGCTCAACGAACTAGGGTATAATCTTCCAAAAGATATTATTGAGAAATGTGATTTTCTTACAAGTGAGTTAGACAAGGTAGATATCATTATTGGTAATCCTCCATATGTGAGACATGAAAACATTCCCGACAGAGAAAAAACCGTTTATCGCCAGAAGTTCGGAACATTTACTCATAGAAGTGACTTATACATCGCATTCTTTGAAAAGGGGCTGAGACAGTTGAAAGAAGGCGGGGTTTTATCATTCATATGCTCCAACAGATGGTTAAAAAACCAATACGGCGAGAGATTAAGGAATTATATTCATCATAGTTTCGACCTTTTAGAGGTCATCGATTTAGAAGGAACTTCTCCATTTGAAGAAGAGGTTATTGCTTATCCTGCAATTGTTAATATCTGCAACAGGAGGACCAACGAAAGACCCAAATATCATAAACTAGAAGATGTAAATCTTTTGGATGAATTTTCTAGAAAAAACACACCCGACAGAATCTTGAATACAGGCAATCCGAATTGGTTTCTTAATTTGACCAATGGACTCCCTCACCATAAATTTCTGGACTCTATTGAAAATCAAGGTTTCAAAATTGGTATTGGTGTAGCCACAGGCTGTGATAAAGTATTCATTCGGGAGGATTTTCCTGAATTGATTGAAAATGAATTGTTACTTCCAATTTTAACCTCAAAAGATGTTCGGAATAACAAGCTGAATTGGGGAGGGAAATACATTCTCAACCCATTTGATAAAAATGGAAATCTCCTTGATTTAGAGAAATACCCAAAAGCTTGGGGCTATTTGAAGTTAAATGCAGACGTTCTTAAAAAGCGTCACGTTGCAAAAAGGAACAAAGACAAATGGTATAAAACAATTGATAAGATAAACTACGATTTGACATTTGAATCAAAGATCATCCTCCCGGACATCTCCGGAAACAGTCATATTTTAATAGATGACGGGAATTATTATCCGCATCATAATCTATACTACATCACAGGTGGCAGCAGAGAGGATTTGACAATTCTAGCAACACTATTGATGTCAGAATTTGTGAGAGATCAGTTATCCGAATTTGGGAATAAGATGAATGGTGGATACCCAAGGTGGCAAAGTCAAAATCTAAGAAAATTACGTGTCCCATTGGTCAATTTAATTCCCGATGGAATCAGAATAGACTTAATTAAAGCTTATAAAAGCAGAAATATTGATAGAATTAATGAACTAGTAACGCCTGAACATATCTCCGAATATGAAATAAGTTTAGGTCAAACAGTGCTTTTTGAGTCCGATGAAAGTAAGACGTATGCACTAAATTCATAAAACCCACACCTTCTTCGTTTCAGTTTGATCTAAATTCCGAAAACAATCACCTACTTCAAAAACATAAAAACAGCCATCACCACTTCTGCCACAGGGCTCAGGCTTTCGCTTGCCCATTTCTTTCAAGTGCTAAGGAAGAGGCGCGAGCAAGATGTCACGTCTCCGAATTATTTCAAAGACGACAAAGGAACGGTGACCTTGCAGTTCCCTCATGAGTCGATCCCAGTACCAGACCATGGCCGCTACAAACTGCATAATGAAATGGCCGACTGCATTGTCTGCGACAAGTGTGCGAAGGTGTGCCCAGTCAATTGTATTGACATTGTACCCATCCGGTCACCAGAAGTTTTTGGTGAAACCTCAGATGGCACGCCGCTCAGGATTTATGCCGAGACCTTTGACATAGACATGAGCAAGTGTATGTTTTGTGGGCTTTGTACCACGGTCTGTCCAACTGAGTGCCTGACCATGACTCCTGAGTTTGATTACAGCACCTATGATATTCGTGACCATTTGTTCCCATTCGGAAATATGACCGATGAGCTGGTGGTTGAGAAAAAGGCGGAGTGGGAAATGCATCAAGCACAGAAATTGGCCAGTGCTGCGTCCCGCCCAGAAGGAGCCAAGAAACCTAAGCCTGTGATGGGAGGGAAGCCCGTTTTCAAACCCGGAGTGTTGCCGAAAAAAAACAAAAATGGATCGGAGAAAAATTTAAAGGGACCTGAACCCCCAAAAGCGGATGACTGAAAGTATTTTCTTTTTTGTGTTTGCGGGGCTGGCTGTGCTTGCTACCGGGTTTATGATCTATACCAAGAACGTGATCCATGCGGCGTATGGGCTGGCATTGGTGTTGCTGTGTCTGGCAGCCTTGTACGTGCTGCTCAATGCAGAATTCTTAGCAGTCGTTCAGATTTTTATGTACGCCGGGGGCGTGGTGGTGCTGTTGGTTTTCGGAATCATGCTCACCAACCGAAACCGAAAAGGGCCACCGATGACTGGGCATAGGCAGGTGCTGCTGAGTTCGTTGATTGGGCTGGGTTTGTTTGCTATTTTATTGAAGGTGACCCTTGGTGAGGAGCTGCAATGGACCGAACGAGTAATCGAGCAGGATCAAACCAAAGAAGTTGGAATCCTTTTTCTCACCGATCATTTACTGGCGTTTGAATTGATCGCCTTGCTTTTGTTAATGGCTTTGGTCGGAGCGGTGTTTCTCGCAAAAAAATCATCAGAGAATGGGTGAGATCACGTTGACATATTATTTGGTGCTGGCGGCATTGCTGTTTTGTGCAGGCCTTTTGATTATTCTGATTAAGCGAAATGTCATCTTTGTCTTGATCGGAATTGAACTGATTTTGAATGCTGCCAATCTGAACCTTGCGGCCTTTTCTCGATTTGATCAAAATATGGATGGGCAGATTTTTGGGGTCTTTTCAGTGGTACTTGCAGCAGCAGAAGCGGCCATAGCACTGGCGATTTTGCTCAACATTCATAAGCAATTCAAGACCTCCGATTTGGATGAACTAACCGAACTAGAGAACTGATGCAAAGCACAGAAATTTACTTCCTTCTGGTTTTGATGATTCCACTCGTGGGGGCGGGAGCTACGTATTTCTTGAAACCAAGGTTTGCTTCAATCATGGCTGTAATGAGCATGGTTACGGGGGTTGGAATCAGTTTGCTATTGATTTTTTCTACAAATAGCTGGACATCCCGATTTGTTTGGATGTCCAATTTTGAATTGGGTTGGCGATTGGATCGAGTCAGTATGTTGCTGATTTGTTTGGTGCTATTCATCTCTTTGCTTGTTCACATTTTCTCATTGAAATACATGAAAGAGGAGGAGTACCCGAGGTATTTCGCCAAGTTGGGGTTCTTTACCTTTTCTATGCTTGGCTTGTTGGCAGCTGATCACCTCATTTTACTTTTCATCTTCTGGGAACTGGTCGGATTCTCGTCCTACCTGCTGATTGGTTTTTGGTATAAGAAAGATGAAGCTGCCAATTCAGCCAAATGGGCTTTCATGACCAACCGAGTAGCCGACGTAGCACTTCTGGCTGCCATTTTAGGGTTGGGTGTGAGTCAAACTTTTTTTCTTTCTGAGCTATCAAATACGGTGACCGTATGGATTGGGTTTGGACTGCTGCTTGGTGCAATGGGCAAGTCCGGACAGTTTCCATTCATGGCCTGGCTCCCTCGTGCGATGACCGGCCCAACGCCTGTTTCTGCCTTAATTCATGCCGCCACGATGGTTGCTGCGGGGGTTTATTTACTGATCCGAGTCGCACCTGTTTTACCAGAAATTGTTTTGACGACAACTGTCATTGTAGGAGTGATGACTGCTACAGTCGGTGCATTCTCAGCTTTGACGCAGCATGACATCAAAAAAGTGTTGGCATATTCTACCGTTTCTCAATTGGGATTTATGTTCATGAGTATTGGTGCCGGCTCTGTGAGTAGCGCCTTTTTTCATTTATGGACACATGCCTTTTTCAAGGCAGGATTGTTTCTTGCAGCGGGAGCTGTGATTCATCAATTAGGCACACAAGACATGCGTCAAATGGGAGGCTTAAGATCGAAGATGCCGCTGGTGTTTGGCACCTTTCTAATCTGCGGATTGGCCTTAGCTGGCATTCCTTTGTTCTCGGGGTTCATGTCCAAAGAAGGAATTCTTCTGGCCGTCTGGCAATGGTCTGAAATCAACTATCAATCAGGGTATTCGGAAGCTCATTTAGTAAGCATTTTTGTTTTCTTTTCAGTGTTTATGACTGCCTGGTATTTTGGCAGACAGGTTTGGTTGGTGTTCATGAGTGAGCAGAGAAATGAAGTGATCGAAGGAACGAAAAAAGTGACATTGGTTATGATTCTTCCGTTGTTGTTTTTGGCTCTTGGCTCGCTCTGGATTTTCCATAATTGGAATCCCTTTTCAGCCACTGGATTTGTTCTTAATGGGACATTCTTTCTGGGCGAAATATTGACGTCAAAAACGGTATTTTTCTTGTCGGTTTCTCTTGCATTTTCAGGCCTGATTCTGAGCACTTTCAAATACAATTCTAAGGCTTCATATTCGAGAAAATATTTCGAAAAATCAACTCCGAACACGATGATGGGAAGGCTTTCGTATTCCGCCGTTTATTTGGATTTATTTTATGAAAAAATCATTGGCCCACTCTTCTTGCTATTGGCTCAAATTACTGCCTGGATAGATCGAAAAATTATTGATGCTCTTGTCAACGGCCTGGGTATTTTGATGGTGGTTCTATCAAAATTTTTGGGTCTTGGTGATCGCCTATTTGTCGATGGCTTGATTCGAGTTATTGGAGGAGTGTCGATCATCTTTGGTGACGCTACTCGAAGGACGCAATCGCGATTTTTGCAGACGCAACTTTCGTGGCTACTTGTTGGGGTTATTTTGATTTTACTTTACATTCTATTTCTTTAGCCAGATATGACGAGCCTACTTAGCTTACTTGTATTTACACCGCTCCTGGCCGCTCTGGGACTCCTTTTTGTCCCCAATGAAGGCAAGAGGATTTTTCGATGGACCGCCGTATTTGCTACTGGAATTCAGCTGGTACTAGCCATCATTTTATGGCTCACTTTCGATTCTTCGAATAAACCATCAAGCTGGTCGGAAGCCTTTCAATTTGTGGAAAAATTGCCATGGATTCGGATGGATGTGGAAGGAGTGGGCGTCTTAAATGTGGACTACTTTGTGGGCGTTGATGGGATCAGTTTGCCGCTCGTTGTTTTGGCTGGTTTTATCCTGTTGATTGGGGCAATAAGTTCGTTTTCTATCGCTGAAAAAATAAAGGGATATTTCATCCTTTATTTGGTGCTAAGTTCCACAATTATCGGCTGCTTTGTGGCGCTGGATTTTTTCCTTTTTTACCTCTTCTTTGAATTCATGTTATTGCCCATGTTTTTTCTCATCGGAATATGGGGTGGCAAACGACGGCAATACGCATCAATTAAATTTTTTATTTATACCCTGATTGGATCACTTTTTATTCTCGTTGTGATGATCGGTTTATTTCTCTCTGTAGAGGAGAATGGATCGAATACTTTCAGCCTGATTCAAATGATGAATCCGTCAGCGTATTCGGCGGATAGTCTGTTGGTTTGGGGTGGAGATCAAGCGATAGGGGGAGTGTCAGTTCGGACGCTTGCTTTTTGGTGCGTGTTTATCGGGTTTGCTATAAAATTACCAGCCGTTCCTTTCCATACGTGGTTGCCTGATGCACACGTGGAAGCGCCTACAGCCATATCCGTTGTTCTTGCCGGATTGCTCTTGAAAATTGGCGGATACGGCCTCTTCAGAATCGCCTACTCAATTTTTCCAGATGTAGCCATTGATTCGTCAATGGCCGTAGCTGTTTTTGGAATTATGGCCATTATGTATGGCGGGCTAAATGCCATGGCTCAGAATGACCTCAAGCGATTGGTGGCATACGCTTCGATTTCGCACATGGGATTTGTGTTGGTCGGCCTTGCGGCCTTGACAACACAAGGAGCTTCGGGGGCATTATTCCAGATGTTGTCACATGGATTATTGTCACCTGCTCTCTTTTTGTTGGTGGGAGTTCTTTATGATCGGACACATGATCGGCAAATTGAGAATTTTAGTGGACTGGCCGCCCAACTGCCGAAATTCACCGTTTTCGTTGGACTCTTCTTTTTTGCCTCGCTTGGGTTGCCAGGGCTATCCGGGTTTGTTGGTGAATTGCTCGTGTTGCTCGGCGCATTTTCCGGAAGCTATGTAGCAGGTTGGGTAGGGCCTGTGGCGGTTATCGGAATTTTGATTTCTGCGGCCTACTTTATATGGACACTTCAGCGAATGTTTTTCGGGAAGTATTGGGTTAGGGAGGAGGAGTGGCAAGTGAAGATGCGCGATCTCACGAAAAGAGAATGGCTGATGCTATTGCCACTCGCTATTCTGGTATTGTCGCTCGGCATTTTCCCATCCATTGTTTTGGAGTCGATCGCTACTTCCATTGAATTCTGGGTGGAGCACATTCTGACTTTCGCCAAATGAGTTTATCGGAACAATTAGGAGGCATTCTCCATGATTTGCAGCACATGACTGCCGAGGTTACACTGGTCGCTGGTGCATTGTTCGTTCTAATTGTTGGACTCTTCAAACCTTCCCAAATTGTCATAAAATCAGTTGTTGCCCTGGCTTTTTTGCTTGTATTCACCCACGTGATTGAAGCCGAGGAAACACGCTTTGGGAATATGATGTTTCAGTCTCATTTGAGCAGTCGATTCATCCAATTATTTGCGCTGACAGGCTTGCTCCTCCTTCTTTTCCCGGCTTCAGAAAACCAGCGTAGCAGCTACTATTTCTTGATATTGATGATCATGCTCGGCGCAATGATGCTGCTTCAATCAATGCACTTGCTTTTGATTTATCTCAGCATCGAAATGGTCAGCTATGGATCGTATGTTTTGACCAATTTCGCATTTGACAAGAAGTCACACGAAGCTGGTTTGAAATATTTATTGTTTGGGGGGGTGAGTTCTGCCATTATGCTTTTTGGGATATCCATGCTGTATGGGAGTTCAAGCTCAATGTTGATAGGTGATTTAGGAAATCTATCACTCTACGGACAGGTAGGAACTGTGATGCTTATGGCTGGAGTATTTTTTAAAATTTCAGCGGTTCCTTTTCACATCTGGACGCCCAATGTATATCAAGCTGCACCTGTGGATACGACGGCATTTTTCTCAATTGTGCCAAAATTGGCGGGTTTGGTTTTGTTGAAAAACGTACTTGATAGTCTTGGTTGGGGGTATCAACTCGTTCTTACACTTGGAATCCTAAGCATTGTGATTGGCACGTTGGGTGCTTTGAAGCAGACGAACGTTAGACGACTTATAAGCTATGGGGCCATCGCTCATACCGGATTCTTAATTCCTTTTATTGTGTTGGATATTTCAGGTGATCTATTTGTTTGGTATGCTTCGATTTATGCGCTAATGAATATCGGGATTTTCTATTTCATTGCCCAATATGAAAAACAAGATGTTCACACCCTTGATGACTATGCTGGGCTCGGAAAGCACCAGCCAGTTTTGGGCGTACTACTAACGGTCGTTTTGATTGCCCTTGTCGGGCTGCCCCCTACCGCCGGATTCACAGCCAAGTGGTTGCTGTTTAGTTCCGTTTGGGGAGAGTATCAGATAGGGACAGACCCACTCATTTTGACCTATTTGATCGTGGCTGTTTTTGCCACAGCTGTGGCACTCGTTTATTACCTCAGAGTGCCCTATTTTATGTTTCTGAAAAGCGGACATACAGAAATTGAAAAACCCACGCTATTCGTTCATCTAATTGCAGGCCTCATTGCGCTGCTCTTGCTTGTGTTATTCTTTGCTCCGGGTCTAATTTCCAGCTTCTAACCTGCGTCTTTTCACTTCAATACCCCCCACAGATTTCGCAGATGATAGGGAAAGCCATCAATAATCCGACTGTCAACTTTCGCCTAAAAAATCCTCTGTGACCTCAGCGTTCTCGGGGTAGAAATAAAAACTATCGACTAAAAAGCTATCTTAGAAATTGAAAAACTCGCGCTATTCGTTCATCTAATTGCAGGCCTGATTGCGCTGCTCTTGCTTGTGTTATTCTTTGCTCCGGGTCTAATTTCCAGCTTCTAACCTGCGTCTTTTCACTTCAATACCCCCCACAGATTTCGCAGATGATAGGGAAAGCCATCAATAATCCGACTGTCAACTTTCGCCTAAAAAATCCTCTGTGACCTCAGCGTTCTCGGGGTAGAAATAAAAATTATCGACTAAAAAAACTATCTTCGCGCCCAGATTAAATCAAGAATAAAAACATGAGCAAAGCGAAAGCAAACGACAAGGTAAAAGTGCATTATACAGGCAAACTAAAAAGTGGTGCCATCTTCGATTCGTCAGTAGATCGAGACCCGTTGGAATTCACAGTAGGAGGGGGTCAAATGATACCCGGATTTGATGCCGCGGTGAATGGCATGGAAGTGAAGGAGAAAACCGAAGTGACGATTCCGTGTACAGAGGCATACGGCGAAAAACAAGAAGGCATGATGCAACAAATCCCAAGAACGCAGCTACCAGAAGACATGAAACCAGAAGTGGGCCAAACATTGGTCGCATCCGAAGAAGGGGGAGGAGAACAGCACGTGATTATTACGGACGTGAATGAGCAGATGATAACCGTCGATGCTAATCATCCACTGGCAGGTGAAGATTTGATTTTTGAGATAGAATTGTTGGAAATTTCTTAACTCAAAAACAGTTAATTAGTCAGCTAGTACACTGATTAGTAGCCATCTAACTTTTAACTAGTTGTTTCAGTCCGGCTGATTAGTAGCCATGGATATTTTTGATAAAAAATAGAATTATATTGATAAGTATAAAACATTTTCATAACCTTGAATCCTGACCATCTGGAAGCGATTGCTTTTAGGAGAAAAAATAAATTGAATTATTGCCAAATAATGCAGCCCCAAATGTGGTCATTAGGGATTATTGCATTTAATTTGGCAGCTTATAGAAATAATGCCTCGCTATGAAGACACTATACACCACTGAAACCATGACCAATCGGTCTACTAATACATCACATAAACGCTCTTTTTATACCAATAGTATGAACACGAAAAAAGCTTTTTCCTTTCGACAGCTATTTAATGTACTGCCGATATTGTTTCTATTAATCTCATTCGGTGCTTCTGCACAATTGGGAACTTTTACAGTTGCAGATGCGACTGGTGGTCCATTTGCAGAAGAAAGTGGTAATCCAGCTTATGTAATTACATGGGATGGTGTTGCCGGAAGTGCGGGTGCAACTCTCAACTTATCATATGCAGGATCTGCAAGTGGTGCCGAACATTCAGGCCCTCCAACCATTAGTATTGATGGTGTGGCTGGTGCTACTGGAGTTATTGTCGTGGTTCCTTTAGTTGGTGATGACATTGTTGAGATAGATGAGACTATTGTTTTGAGCATATCCTCTATTGGCGGAGGTCAAACTGGAACTATAACTGACACTGGTTCGGCCACAATGACCTCAGAAGACGTGTCCACTGTTTCTATAAACACAGGCGTTTCGGCTGCTGAAGGAAGTAATGTTCAGTTTACAGTCTCCATGACCAAGGCTTCTGATGTTGCTACCTCAGTAACCTTCGCAACATCTGATAATGCGAGTGCTGTAGCAGGAACAGATTACACAGCAGTAAGTACGACTGTCACCATTCCAGCACTTTCTACATCTATGACTCAGGATGTAACTTCTGGTACAGACAATACGGTTGAATTAAATGAAACTTTCGAGGCGACTATTTCTGCCCTTAGCACAAACTCTCGACCTCAGGTGACAATGAGTGCCTCGTTGGTAGGAGAAGGAACAATCAACAACGACGACCAAGCAACAGTTTCCATTTCAGCAGGAGTACCTGTTGGTACTACAGATGAGGCCACTCAGAATTACACCTTCACGGTATCCATGGACAATCCTGTAGATGTTGGAACATCCATGTCTTTTATTACCACTGGAGGTACAGCCACAAATGGAACTGATTATACGGATAACTCAGGAAGTGTAAATTTCGCATTGAATACAACAACAGCCCAGACGGTTGTCGTGGGGGTCGTAGATGATGCAGTTGTAGAGCTTGATGAGACGTTCTTAGTTAGACTTCTCTCGTTAAGTGCTTCGGGAAGAAACGTCATATTTACGGGATCAGCTTCAACGATAGACGGCACAGGTACAATTGTCAATGTTGATCAAGCCACGGTGACTCTATCTGATCCCACAGCGATCACAGAAGGAGATGCTGGACAAACAACCTTAACATTCACGGCTACTCTTTCAGCGGCAGTAGATAATTCAGTTGGGGTGAGTTATGCCACCGCCGATGGTTCGGCAGTAGCGATTGTTGAAAACGACTATGACGCGACATCAGGAAATATAACATTCGCAGGTACGGTTGGCGAAACTGAAACCATTGATGTTCTTATTAATGGAGATGTTTTTGAGGAAGCCAATCAAAATTTTGTAGTCGATCTTTCAAGCATTGTTGCTGGAGGTAGAGATGTAGTGTTTAGCGGAGGAGGAAATCAAGCAACAGGTACAATCAACAATGACGATAATGCGGAAATCACGGTAGCCAAAACTGCAGGAGCAGATCTTATAGAAGGAACGGCTAATCAGGTAACATATACGGCTACATTGAGTGAACCAGCAAACGGTGCTGTGTCTGTTGATTTTGATTACACTGGAACAACTGGAATTGGAGACGATGTGATCGCCAGTTCGGGGACATTCTCATTCTTAGATGCAGAAACGACTGCAACTATCACCTTTGATGATAACGATGACCTTCTGGATGAAGCCAATACAGAATCACTTACTTATTCATTGGCTTCTCCATCAGGTGTAGGGAAAGATGGTTTTGCTTTCGTAATTGGGACACCAAACACAGGGACATTCACAGTCACAGATGATGACCCAGAGCCCACTGTAACATTAACTGCAGGAGCGACAAACATTGCAGAAGAAGGAGGTAGCACAACGATAACAGCTACTTTGAATTCGGTAAGTGCACGTGAAGTGACCGTGCCATTACTTATAAGTGGTTCATCAACAGCTGAAGGCGCAGATTATACACTTGCTTCATCCATTACTATACCTGCCAATGATGCAGACGGAATTGTGAGTATCACATTGACTTCTCTTACTGACCTTATTGATGATGATGCTGAGACGATTGTCATTGATATGGATACACCCACAAATGCCATTGAATCTACGCCTCAGTCAGTAACTGTAACCATTGATGATAATGACGATGCACCAACAGTGACAATTAATCCAGCAACTGGTACTGAAGGTGGTAACGTGGTGATGAATGTGGATTTGAGTAATCCTTCAGGAGCTAATATTGAATTATCATTTGCAGTTTCTAATGGTTCGGCCGTTGTAGGGACAGATGTAAGTGGTACGGTTGCTAATCTTCTTTTTACCGAGGCAGAAATGGCCTCAGGCACTTCAAGCAAGACCATCACTATCGCAACCTTGCCTGATGGAATTGACGAGCCTGATGAGGATTTTACTGTAAGTATTTCAGGCGTTCCTCAAGGAACCATTACCTCTGCCGGAACTGGCTTAGGAACCATTGAAGATGATGCCGATGCACCTCCGACTTTTAATGTTTCTAATGACGGGCCAAAATCAGAGGGTGGATCAATCACTTTTACGGTTACTTTATCAAATGCCTCTAGTGAGGATGTAATCCTTGACTTCTCTACTATAGATGGTACAGCCGTTACAACTGGTACCGCTGCTGATGGAGAATTGGATTACAACAACATGCCTAATATTCCAAGCTTCACTTTTACCGCTGCTAATCAAGCAATGGGAGGAGCAGGACTATCTCAGGATGTAATTGTCACGTTGCTACAGGATGATGTACATGAAGATGCAGTTCCTGCAGACGCTGCTGTAGATAGCGAGGATTTTACCTTCCGTGTACAACCCAATGTATCGAACGTGGCACCTTTGGGTACAAATACTGCGGATGACATAGGACAAATATCCGAAGATGATGCAGCACCAACGGTGACAATTGTTGCTGGGACGGAGGCAACTGAAGGGGGCACTCAAACATTCACTGCATCTCTTAATAGAAGATCAAACAAAGAAATTTTAATTGACTTAGCGACTTCAAACGGTGGGTCAAACCCAGCCGTGTCTGGTTCTGACTTTACAGCTGTGGGGGCAGGTAGATTGACATTCGAAGCATTGTCAACAACACATACTGAAGGTAACGTTTCTGTCACAACGGCATCTGATAATATTGATGAAGGAGATGATGATCTCGCAGATTCTGAAACCTATTCTATGACTGGTTCAAACGCAGGAGCAGCGAGCAATGGACTTACTACATCGATCAATACAGTTACTGGAAACATTATAGATGATGATGTTCCTCCAACTGTTCAGCTCGTAGGTGCTACAGAGTTGGAAGGTACGGATTTGGATTTTGTATTTAGTATTTCAAATGCTCCTCAGGTTTCTGACGAACCAATGATACTCAATTATAATACGTCTATCGAAGCTGGGGACGATGCTGAGTCGACAGATTATGGAACGCAGTTTGGCACGACAAGTTTCCCTGCTTTGAGTGGAACCGATGTGACTGTGTCAATTACAACTGTTCAGGACTTTATTGACGAAGTAGGAACTTCCGCTTCTGAGACAATGACGTTAAATGCTTCAGTTAACTCTGGAAGCTTTTCATTGGACAATAGTCAAGCTACAGGTACGATCACTGATAATGACAATGCACCTGTATTGGTCATTGGAGACCCTACTACTCTCGAAGTGGATGCAGGATCAAATTCTCTAGCTACTTTCACAATTGATTTGGCAACTGGGCCTGGGAGTACGGTTTCTTCAGATCCCATCGTTTTGGATTTCCTCACATCTGCTGGATCGGCTACCGCTGATGTCGATTATGCTAGTATTCCTAACCTGACTACCGTTACTATTCCAGCTTTAGGAACAACGACGAGTGATGTTACGCTCAATGTAATTGGTGATGACTTGTATGAGCCTAATGGAGGAGCAAATGAAACATTTACACTAACAGCTACTGTTGACAACAGTACAGAAGCGGGTACTGCAGATGTAGCTGATACAGGAGATGGGGAAATTGATGATAATGAGATCGCACCTGAGGTGACTATTTCTGATGTTACCGTTACGGAGGGTGGCCAGATTGATTTTGTCGTGAGCCTTGAGTATGCAGTTGATGAAGCAGTGCAGGTAATTGTATCCACAATGGACGGAACAGCCTTTCAAGCGGCAGGGACATTGGGAGAAGATGATTATACACAAAGAAGCAGCGTAGCGGTTAATTTCGTCGCAAATGATACTGAAGAGACTGTATCAGTTCAAACGACTGATGACAACATCCATGAAGGGCTGGTTGGAACTTCTGAAGTCATGACACTTGAAGTTATGTCTATTCCTACGATGAATGCGTCGGGGATTGGGAATGATGGTACGGGTACAATTACAAACGATGATGTGCCTCCAGTAATTGCCCTTAGATCTTTGAATGATGAACCTGCTGAGGATGGGGGTGAAGCTATTATTGATGCCCAGCTCGTTGGTAACACCACTGTACTTACAGTAACTGTCAGTGTTGATCTTACTGAGGGTACGGATATATCTTCAAGTGATTACGAATTACAGAATGCAGGTGGGATGGTTATTACTTCTCCATTCACACTAACCGTTGATCCAGGAGATGCTTTCTCCAATAGCCAGGTTAAGATTGTAGGACAGGCAGATAATATTTATGAAGGCGAGTTCACAGAGGAAGTGACCTTCGCAATGAATGCTGCAACGATTGTGAACGCTACACCAGGAGGCTCATCCAGAACAATAGAAATTATAGATGCAGAAGCTGCACCGACAGTGAGTATTACTTCGGTTTCCGAAACGGAGGGTACGGATATGGTGTTTACTGTGGAGCTCGGCGCTTTCGAATTAGTGACTCCAGATGACATAGTTTCGCAAAATTCAATTAGTATTTTGGTTAGTACCGATGGAGTAGAAGCTGTTGAGGGAACGGATTATACAGGAGATGATTTGGTTGTAACAATTCCAGCCTTGGCAAACTCGGCTTCTTATACAGTTTTAGGAACGAGCACGGTTGATCAGGTGTATGAAGACTCAAATGGTGATGAGACATTCACTTTGAGTGGAGCATTGGACATGAGCAGTGTTGGAGGAATAGATGCTGGAGGCGTAGCGGGTGGAGTTGGAACAATTGTAGATGAGGATAGTGAACCAGTCATTGAACTTTCTGTTAATAATTCAGCCATTGCTGAAGCCGCAGGAACTGCTACTATAACGGCAACCTTGACCGGAGCGACCACAAGTGAGGACGATATTACAATCGATTGGAGTTTTACAGGATCAGCAACTGGAACTACAGATTATACGCACGATGCTACCTCTGATCAGATTGTTATTCTAGCAGGCGCTAGTGAAGGCTCGTTTACAATCACGGCTGTTCAGGATTTGATTTTTGAAAGTCCGGATGAAGATGTTATTGTGGACATGACTGTAACGAATGGAAGTGAAGGTTCAACTAACCAGATCACTGTCGATATTACAGATGATGAACCTGCTCCAGAGATTTCTATTACCCTCGGAACAGCATCTATGGATGAGGATGGATCGACAACAATTACTGCGAGCATTGACAATGGAGTAACTAACTCCTCCGACATGGTTGTTGACCTTGTATATGCGGCTGCAACGGGCAATACAACCTATGATATGACGCATACCGATCTTAGTGTTAAGACTGCAACGGTCACTATTCCAGCAAATATGACAAGTAGTAATGCTGGTGCAGTTACTGGTAATGTCAACGATAACGATGAGCCTGATAATGAGGCCATTGATATCACCATTGATGGAATATCCAATGGTGGTGTAGATGGAGCGACAGCAACTGAGACGTTGACATTGGTTGATAATGATGTTGATGAGACAGTGACACTGAGCCTTGGGGCAGGAACAATCACGGAAAATGGAGGACCAGGGTCAGTTACGACTGTAGCGGCCACTTCAGGGGACATAAGTGAAAAGGAAATTACTGTCGATATACTTTATGAAGATGATGATAATTCATCTGAGACTGCTGATGCTGTTGATTATACCGCGGGAACACAGATTATCATTGCTGCTGGTGCGGCAAGTAATACAGCATCAATTTCAGCAGATAGTGATGGGTATTATGAGCCAGAAGCGCCAGAAACTTTAGGGATTAGCATTGATGCCATTGCGAATGGTACCGATGGAGGGAGCGCTCTCACACTGAACATAGATGCTTCGCAAACTAACCCTGCTGTTTCAATTGGAAATGCAAGTGACGTAACTGAAGGAGGAGCTCTGGTATATACTGTTTCCTTAAACGATGAAGGAAGTGGAATACTTGTTTCTGAGGATGTTGATGTCACGTTTAGTGTTGGAACAGGCACTAGTGGAAACTTTGTTCTTGGCGCTACGGATGATTACAATACAGATGTTCCGACTCAAACGGTTACAATTACTTCTGGTAACTCTACTGGTACATTGACTATACCAACGCTTGATGACGCCTTATGGGAAGATACGGAGACTCTTGATGTAGATGTTCTAGCAGCTTCGTCTGCTAATGATCCGATCTATTTGACGAACATTGGTGGTGGACTGGGTGATGTGCTAGATAACGACACTGCTCCAACCTTAACAATCGCGACGAACAATTTGAATCCAGCTCCTTTCAATGAGGATGATCCTGACTATTCGGTAGTTGCTACGCTATCTGCACCTGCAGGTAAAGACATAAGCCTGAGTTGGGCGGCTTTTGGTGGAACGGCTCAAGAAGGCGGTGGACTTGACTTTACAACAACAGCGCCTCCAACGAACATTGCAGTAGTAAGTGGTGTAACCCCAACTACAGCTTCATTCGACATTGATTTCTTGAATGATGGTTTGGATGAAAATGACGAGACGATTGTTTTGTCTGTGACTTCTACTGAAGCCACGGGAACAGGTAGTCAGACGGTGACCATTCAGGATGCTGCGGATAACTTACCACCTGAAATCACCATATCTGTTTCTCCAGGAGGGACTCAAGATGAGAGTGTGGATCATACGGTTACTGCTACGTTGGATGCCCCAAGTGGCAAGGACATTACCGTGTCAATAGCCTACAATAATGGGAGTGAGGCATTAGCTAATGAATATGATCTTTTGGATGGTATGGTATCTACATCAACAATTGTGATCTTGGCTGGTGATGTGGATAATCAAGAAAGTGTAACACTTGACATTGATGATGATGATATCTGGGAAGGCGGTGCGGGGACTTTTGAAGATTTAATCCTCGATGTAACTGTTCCTGTTTCAGTAGGAACACTTGCTACTGGTTCTGACCAATTCACCGTAACAATAGAAGATAATGAAGCGACACCTGCTGTTCTGTTGTCAATAGACAAGGCAGTAATTCAAGAAGATGGTTCAGTGGCCAATGGCCAAGCTACTTTAACATTCAGTTTGGTTGATCCAGCGGATGGAGTAACTCCATTCTCAAATAGTGAGACGGACGTAACTATTCCGTTGACGATTACTGGAGATGCTACCGATACTGAGGATTATAATATTGCGGGTGCTAACTGGAATCAGTTGGCGCAGATTGTTACTATTCCTATGAGTGCTACAAATACGACCGTCACGTTGACATCTGTTATGGATGTGCTTTACGAGGGTAGTAATGAAAGTGCTTTTGTAAGTGTAGACACACCTACTGGAGCAGATATTTATAACGGAACGCAGAATGGTGCAGTAGCCATCCTTGAAGGTGATGCAGATCCTGTATTCACTGTTGAGAATGAGTCGGCATACGAGGAGGACGGTATGATTACATTCACAATTACTTCTACACCTCCATCAGATGAGGATGTAGTAATTGATGTGGATGTGTCTGACGACACAGCGTTTAGTTCTGGTATAACACCAGGTCGCCCGGATTATGATGGTTCTACTGTACAGATTACGCTACTTGCAGGCGCAGCAACGGCGACTGCCGATGTGGTCCTTACCAATGATGCTGTTTTTGAGATGGACGAAACGTTTGATGTAGCCATTTCACATGCTGGAACAACAAGCTATGATGCAGCACTTGATTTCACGGACACTGCTATTGGTACAATTCTTAATGATGATGTCTCGGACGATCCAAGACCAACAGTTACTTTGACTGGTGATGCCACAATTGCTGAGGATGGAAGCTCTAATAATATGATTACGGCTTGGTTAAGTGCTATTAGCACAGAGACTGTAACTGTTAATTTGGGAGTTGCAGCTTCTAGTACAGCAGAAAGTCTTGCAGACGGTGATTCTTACAATGACTTTACTACAGGAACTCTTTCAATAGTTATCGCTCCCGGGATGATGAGCGGCACGACTACAGTTACCTCAATTTCGGATGTTATTGATGAAGGAGCCAGTGAGACGGTTGTTCTAGAGATCACTAGCGTAAATAACGGAACAGAAAATATGACACCTCAGGAGGCAACAACGACCATCACAGATGATGATAATGCTCCGGATGTGACTATTGATGATTTAGCTATTACAGAGGATGATGGGACAGTGACTTTTACGGTTAATTTGGTAAATACTACATCTGATGATGATATTACCGTAAATGTCTCTACAAATACAACGGGAACTGGTTCTGGGTTTGCTATTAGCGGAATGGACTTCACGGCTTTATCGTCTTTCCCTGTTGTTATTTCAGCAAGAGCCACAAGTAATACAGTAGATGCGGATGTAGCAATCAACGATGATGACATAGATGAAGTGCCTGAAACATTTACGTTAGAAACAACTTCTACTTCTGGTGGCGCGGTTGGACTGACTACTGATACAGGGTTGGGAACAATTACTGATGATGACGTGAATGACGATACACCTGTGGTAACATTCACTGATACACCAAATGTGACGGGTGATGAAGACGATGGAGCAGCAATGCCTGCGGATGGTTCAATCACATTTAACTTCCAACTCTCTAATCGGTCATCTGAGGATGTGATTATAAACTTCACAACTGCTGATGTGAATGCAGTTGGAGGAACTGACTACACGGCCTTGTCTACTGAGCCAATTACAATTACGGCTGCAACAATGGCGGCTTTAGGAAATGGTGCAGTCGCAGGATCGGTTACTGTGACTACCCTAGAGGACGACATTGATGAATTTGATGAAACTTTCACTATAGATGTGGTAAGCGCTACTGGTGGTATTGCGGGAGGAGCACCTACCGGAACGCCAAGCACTACGGGAGAAATTACGGATAATGACAATGCGCCAGTCTTATCTTTCGATGCGCCAGCGGTTAGTGAATTGGAGGCAACAGGTTCTTTAAGTTTCCCATTCACTTTATCTAACCCATCTTCGGGGACAATCACAGTTGATTTCTCTGCAATTGGAACGAATACCACAGAGGACATTGCAGAAGCTGCAGATTTTACTGCCATGATTCCAAGTGTGATGATTGCGCCAGGTGCCCTGACAGGAACTGCGGTGGTTACAATTACCGAAGAAGCTATTTACGAGTTAGATGAAGAGTTGACCATTTCTGTGCCAAATTCGGTTGTGGATATGGGTGGACCTAACAATCTAGGATCTTCAGATACGAAGATTGGTATCATCGAAAACGATGATGTGATGCCAGACGTGACGATGATTGTTCTCAATCAGATGTTGCAGGAGAGTGGTACACCTCTACAAACTGAGACTGAAGTTGTTCTTTCCCTAGTTGGACTTACTGAACTTGATGTTACGGTTGATGTTACTACTAACAATGGACTAAGTGGGTTGGGATTTGCAGACGAGACAGATGATTACACTGTATCTGATAATACCATAACTATTGCCGCGGGAGACGTTTCAGAGTCTTTCTTTATAAGTGCGCTGGATGAGTCTTTTGCTTATGATGAGGCCGATGAAATTATTAGAGTCGAGATTGATGCGGTGACTGGTGGATTTGAAAGTGGAACACAAGAAATTGATGTGACCATACTTGATGATGATGCTCCGGCTATTGTAAGTCTATCTTTTGATGCATCTACGGTTGATGAAGGAACGACTCCAGGGACTGGAAATCAGGCAACCGTAAGGGGTACACTAAATGTCGTAAGCGGTAAGGATATCAGTTTTGATATTCAGCTGGATGGAACAGGACTTGCAGATGGATCTGATTATAGCATTGATGTTGCCACAATGATGATTGCTGCTGGTGGACCAAACGATAGCGCCCCTTCTGCTGCCACTACGATTACCACTACACCTGATGCATTGGACGAACCACATGAAGATGCATATGTAAGCTTGTTATCAGGGATAGATGTAGACATTATAAGTGGAATGACAAACACGTCGGTGACGATCCTTGATGATGATGATCCTCCGACTGTTGACTTAACGGGAAGTGCATCTGTAAATGAAAACGTTGGTCAAATTACTTATACAGCGACCTTAAGTGAAGTAAGTAACAGAGATATTACTATTAATCTTGTTGAGAGTGGGAATGTAACGTTGGTCGGATCGTTCGGAGACCCTCAGGATTATGATGGATTGAGTGCAGCTTCTATTACAATAATGGCCGGAGGGATGACAGGAACTGTCACGACAAATATTATTGATGATAGTTATCGGGAAGTGAATACTGAAACGCTAACGGTGAGCATTTTTGACATAGATATGGACGATGTTAATGCTCCGAATGTTGTTGCAACTGTCAATATTGGAACGGTCAATACAATAATTGTTGACAATGAAAGTGATCCTACCATTAGCTTGAATCAGGATGATGATCAAATAGAGGAAGACGGTACTGATTCGGATTTTATTTATGCTACTATGGATATTCAAAGTCAGGATCCTGTGACAGTTAATTTTTCTGTGACAGGTACTGCAAGTGAAGGTGCGGATTACACGCTTTCTTCAACATCAATCACGATTCTGCCAGGGGAGTTTAATCAAGATGCGACGATTGAAATTGCTCCTGAAGATGATCTATTGGATGAATTGGATGAGACTGTGATTCTAACATCAACTGGTGCAAATATTGGAGCGGTAAGTGGTACGAGCGTATTCACAACAACCATTCTTGATGATGAAGTAGGTCCTGAGATTTCGCTTTCGATTGATCAAGCATTCATCTTTGAGACGGGCGGAATAGCGACAATCACGGCTACATTAGCTGAGACTTCTGGTCTTGATGTAACGGTGAATCTTGAAGGTTTGGTTACTGGACTTGCAACACCTGATGTTGATTATATATTCGAGGAGCAAATCGTGGTACCAGCTGGAAGCCTGACGGCAACATCAACACTTACAGCCCTATCCGATGGAATAGTAGAGGATGATGAGACAGTTGTTATTGAAGCCGTATCCTCAACAAACGGTGTAATTAGCCCAACCGAAAATAGTGTTGATCTGGTTATTCTTGACATTGGATTTAGTGTCGCCTTTGTTCAGGAATATGTGACATCTATTAATGAAACCAATATAGCATTCAATATTATTGACGGAGTGGATGATGCCACTTTCACTTATACCATTACAGGGTCAGCACCAGATTCAGGGGATCCAATTACGGGATCAGGAACTATTACCGATACGGATCAACAACTCGTAACGGGTCTGAATTTGTCCGGATTGACTGGAACAATTAGATTAAAAGTTGAATTGGCCAATGGAGCAACTGTAAGTGAGTCTCAGTATGACGAAATTCTGAGAAGAGAGGATGGGCAGGCGGAAGTTAGCCAAGGCTTTAGTCCCAACGGAGATGGCGTTAATGAAACATGGCTTATTGAAGGTATCAATGAACAGCCTAACAATACAGTGACTATATTTAATAGATATGGCGGTATTGTTTGGAGAACCGCTCAATACCACAACACGAACAACGCATTTGATGGAAATGCGAATGTGAGTGGGGTCAGTAGTGGATCAACTTTACCCGGAGGTACTTATTTCTACGTCATCAATCTGGATGGAGTTATTATAAAAGGATTTGTAGTTATTATAAGATAATCAATCACAAAATGAAGAATATTAGATTAGCCATACTGGCACTCATTTTTGCTGTTCCTTTTATTGGGAGTGCTCAGCAGAAGGAACTTTATACGCAGTATATGTTCAATGGATTGACAATTAATCCCGCGTATGCCGGTTCGCATGATGCGTTGAACCTTACTGCCATGTCGAGATGGCAATGGGCAGGGTTCGAGGGTGCGCCTACAACCCAGACCATTTCAGCTCATTCACCCATCAAAGGGAAGAATGTAGGACTTGGTTTAATGATTTCGCGTGATGAAATTGGAGTTTCTAACATGACGAGCGTCAATGGTATCTATGCCTATCGTTTACAGATGGGAGATGGTTACCTGTCTATGGGATTGCAGGGATCTTTGACAAATTATAAAGGAGATTTTGGCAACTTATTCAATGGCGGTGCTGCTGACGCTTCTTTTGTTAATGAATCTGAGTTTGCTCCGAATTTTGGTGCTGGACTTTATTACTATACCTCTAAATTTTATGTGGGATTTTCTGTTCCGCAATTTTTGAATGGCGAAGTTGGTGATGATGGATACTCCCAACAAAAGCACTATTTCGTAAATGGCGGGATCGTATTCAATGTATCTGATAACATTAAATTGAAACCTAATTTTTTGCTTAAGATGGTTGACGGAGCACCGCTTTCCGCTGATTTGAATTTGAATGCTTTATTCAATGATTTCATTTGGGTAGGAGTGTCAGTTAGACCACCCGAGTCGATCAGTGGAATTTTACAGGTAAATGTGAGTCCAAAATTTTCTGTTGGATATGCCTATGATCAGATCATCCAAGAACAGTTGAAGGAAATTGGGACTTCTTCACATGAGGTGATGGTGAATTATAGAATTCCTTTGTTCAAAGACCGTGTTGTAACCCCTAGATACTTTTAATTATGAAAACAGTAAGAATATTTGTAATTGCGTTGATTCTCGCACCAGTTGCTGTTCTAGCGCAGTATAATCCACATATGGATGGAAGCAGTGATAGCGAGACTAGAGGGGATGAGTATTTCGAACAAATGGCGTATGGAAGGGCACTTGATTCGTATGAAAAGGCACTGGAAAAATCCCCAAGAGATAAGGGACTACAGCTCAAGATTGCAAAGTGTTACACCGAGTTGAATAATCAGGAGGAAGTTTCATATTATGCAGCACAGTCAGTAAGCCATAATAGTTCGACCCCTGATGATGTGCTGAGCTATGCAGAGTCGCTTTCTGCTACCGAAAACTATGATAAGGCAGACAAAATGTATTCCAGGTATGGGAATCTTAATTCTGCTGATGGGCGAACAGAACGAAAAAAAGAGGGACTTGATAATATAAAGGCTTATTACGAAGACTCTGCTGCTTACATGGTACGTATGGCTTCTTTCAATTCCGAACAGGCAGACTTTTCTGCTGCCTTTATGGGCGATGATGTGGTTTTTGTATCTAACAGAGGGGAAGCCAAATTTTTCCAGACGGTGAATCAGAGAGATGATTCCTTCTTTTTGGATTTGTATCGAGTTTCAGGTGACGATGCAGGTAAGTTGGAAGAGTTGAACAACAATCTTCATGAAGGTCCTTTAAGTTTTTATGACGATGGGACGAAAGTCATTATGACAACAAACCAACCTGAGGCAAAAAAGAATAAGGAAATTGATGATGCGGTTAAATTAAAGCTGGTTATTTATGAGAACGGTGATGAAGGGTGGGCAGTAAGTTCCGAATTTCCACACAACAGCACCTCTTACTCGGTTGGCCATCCATCATTTGACGAGGGGTCTTCAACCTTGTACTTTGCCAGCAATATGCCAGGTGGAAAAGGCGGAGTGGATATTTACAAGTCTGTGTATTCCGGTGATTCATGGGGAACACCAGAGAATATGGAATCGATAAACACTGAAGGAGACGAAGTATTCCCGTTTGCTCAGAATGGAGCACTGTACTTTTCTAGCAATGGAAGAGGTGGATTGGGAGGTTTGGACATTTATAAAAGCATGATTGATGGCGGTAAAATCATCACATTAGGCTATCCCGTCAATTCTCCAAAGGATGATTTCGGGATTGTTCTTGACGGTGGTAGAAGTGGTTACCTAAGTAGCAATAGAGGGGGAGGCGTAGGAGATGATGATATTTATGAAGTGACCATTTATACGCTTCGATTGGAGGCGAAGGTTATTGATTTGAAAACTGGTAAGCCTATAGGAGGCAATCTGACAATTATTGATACTCAAACAGGTGAGGAAGTACCCTACACCATGGAGGATGATAAGGCAATATTTCAAGGTATGAGAGGAAGAACGTACTCGATCACTTCAGATAATGATGCGTACGAAGACAATACTGCCGAATTCACGGCGGATACTAAGGACGAAGTGATGCAAGTAAGCGTTCCGATGGAAAGAACTAAGGCGCCTGTGGTGATTGAAGGTGAGGATGCCTCTTTTATTCGAGTAGAGAATTTATCAAGCCCTCGATATTATAAGCTGGGAACTGAGGCACTGGAATCTGTCGAGGAAGATGCAGTTGATATGGATGGAGTTGTCGTGATTGAGGACGTGTATTTCAAGTTTAACAGTGATGAGATTTCAAAAGGAGTGAAGGAGATTGATAAAGTGGTTGCTATATTGAAGTCTTATAAGGATGTGGATATTGAAATCACGGCATATTGTGACGTTCGAGGATCTAAGAAATACAACGAAAAACTTGCAGAGAAGAGAGCACAAAGAGTGGAAGATTACATGACTTCAAATGGAGTAGATGCGGATAGAATCCGATCCATTAATATTGGGAAATCACAGCTGTATAACGATTGTAAAAAATGTAATGAGGAGCAGCACCAACAAAATAGACGTGTGGAGTTTATTTTGAATGTGGACTAGAGTACATAAGTGATATATATGAAGGCGGCCCACTGGCCGCCTTTTTTTATGCCTGCACATGCCGCCCAATCTGTTGTTAGTAGAGAAATGCTTACTGGATAGAGGATCACTTTGATGATTTAAATGGGATTGAGGTGACTATATTTTGATTGGATCGACTGATTTGAGGAGAGAGACGGCAATAGAGAAAGTTTTCCACATTGTGGTAAAAAGTGGGAGGATGTGGGGAAAAATGTAAAACATTGGATACATTTGCTACGGTGGTTTATATTTTTCAAGGCTCTATATGGCTTTTTTTACAAGCGAGTATGAGTGTAAGTTGGATACTAAGGGCAGATTGGCTTTACCTGCAAAGGTCAAATCTAATCTGCCTGAGGTCTCCACTAACGAGCTGGTGATTCGAAAGGGATTCGAACCACACCTCATCATATACCCCATGCTGGAGTACAAGAAATTTCATCACAAGATTTCTTCGCTCAGCGAATTTAGTGCTGAGGAACGAAGATTGAAGCGAAACCTTTTCCGAGGAATCGCACATGTAGAGTTGGATAGTGCGGGTAGAATTTTGTTTCCAAAAAATATGCTGGTGCATGCCAAAATTGACAGTGAAGCGATTGTCATTGGGATGGGGAATTATTTTGAAATATGGAATCCAAGAGTGTTTGAGGAATACGCCATTGATGACATGAATGAATATTCTGAGCTTGCTCAGAAATACTTGGATGATTAATGAGTCAATATCATCAACCGGTTTTGCTTGCAGAAAGTATTGAAGGACTTGGGGTAAAACCAAATGGAGTGTATGTGGATGTGACGTTTGGTGGAGGTGGTCACAGTCGAAATATTCTCAAACAACTTATTAATGGAACTCTTTTGGCCTTCGATCAGGACGAGGATGCGAGACAAAACGCGGATGATCTAGCCGAAGAATTCCAAGAACGTTCTTTCACATTTATTGAATCAAACTTTCGTCACTTAAAAAAGTACTTGAAGTTTCATGGGCTTGCTCAGGTAGATGGAGTACTGGCTGACCTTGGAGTGTCTTCGCATCAGTTTGATGTGGGGGAGCGAGGGTTCTCTACTCGTTTCGATGGGCCGCTAGACATGAGGATGAATCAGGGGCAGGGAGTTTCTGCCAGAACGATTGTAAATGAGTATAGCGAAAAAGAGCTCATTCATTTGTTAAGTGCCTTCGGAGAGGTTCGGAATGCCCGAACACTAGCGGCTGAAATAGTATTGGAACGATCGATTGAGCAGATCACCACCAGTGATCGCCTTAAGGCTGTCGCTGAACGTGTGGCTCCAAAAGGAAAGCTAATGAAGTACTTGGCGCAGTTGTTTCAGGCGATCAGAATTGAGGTGAATGATGAGATGGGAGCCCTTCAAGCGTTTTTTGAGCAAACCAAGGAAGTGATTAAGCCAGGAGGGAGATTGGTTGTGATTAGTTATCATTCATTGGAGGATAGGATGGCGAAGAACTACATAACCAAGGGAAATTTTAAGGGAACGGTTGAAAAGGATTTTTATGGGAATCTACTTCGGCCATTTGATCCGGTGAACAGAAAGTTGATTACACCAAGTGAAAAAGAAATTGAAAATAACAACAGAGCGCGTAGTGCGCGATTACGAATAGCCGAACGAACGACATGGCGGTAAATACTTATAAGCAATCTGAAAAACGAAAGAAGGGTTCTTTTTTCGGGTGGCTCAGTCGCCTTTTGCAAATCGGTGAAGCCAACGAACAGGTCATACACGTTCGATTTTTGCCGCAAATATTTTTCCTTGTCACACTCTCCATTTTATATATAGCCAATCGCCACAGTGCCGAAAAGAAGATCAGGTCAATCAGTATGCTGGAAATTCAGGTGGAGGATTTGCGAGCCGATTTCACCACGCTAAAGGCCAGCTATATGTTCGATAGTAAGCAGTCAGAAGTGGCCAAGCGTGCAGATCGTATTGGCCTGGCTGAAGGAAGTAATTCACCAATATTGATTTCTGTGAAATGAGTATCAAGAAATCCATATTAGTCAGAGTGCGAATAGCCTTTCTACTAACATTTCTTATTGTTGGAGGGATAATTTATCGATTGATCAAAATCCAAGTAATTGAAGGTGAGCAATGGGTTGGACTTGGAGAATCCATTGGCCTCAAGGTCATGGACATTCCTGCCACGCGCGGAAATATCTACGCTGACGATGGAAGCTTGTTGGCCACTTCACTGCCATTTTACCAAATCGCTTTCGATCCGTATGTGTCCGCTGATGGGCTTTTCAAATCCAACATTGATTCATTGAGTATTTTGTTGGCCAGCTACTTTAAAGACAGAACATGGAAACAGTACAAAGATAGAATTGAGCGTTCGCGAAAGGCTGGAAGGAGATACTTAGTATTAAGCCAAAAGGAAGTTGGCTATCAGGATAAGAAACGAATGGAGCATTGGCCTATTTTTCGAAATGGCCGAATGAAGGGTGGGGTGATTTTTGAGAAAGTAGGAAAACGGTTCCTCCCTTTTTCCCGATTGGGCTATCGAACAATTGGGCGCGTGAATGGAGAGAATAGAGGTACTGTCGGCCTTGAATTTAGTTTCAATAAGCAGCTGGCGGGACAAAATGGAGAAGCGCTTTTCCAGCGAATGTCAGGGGGTGGCTGGAAGCCTGTTTTCGATGGATCAGAAGTACGATCCGTTGATGGTTTTGATATTCGGACTACCCTAAATGTAAACCTTCAGGACATTGCCGAATCCTCATTGTATCGTGCACTCAGACAGCATGAAGCAGATTACGGAGTGGCCGTGGTGATGGAAGTTGCTACTGGTGAAATCAAGGCGATTTCAAATCTGAGCCAGACAAAGAGTGGGAATTATTGGGAGAAATATAATTACGCCATTGGTGGGCAGGGCTCTCGTGAGCCAGGCTCTACTTTCAAGCTAGCGAGCATGATTGCTTTGCTGGAGGAAACCAGCATAAAGCCCACGGATTCAATAGATACCGGGGACGGGACAATGGAATTTTTTGATCGGGTAATGCGAGACCATAAATATGGTGGTTTTGGTAAAATCACTGTTCAGGAAATTCTGGAAAAATCCTCGAACATAGGTATTGCAAAATTGGTCACTCAGTATTTTGGCGATAAGCCAGACAAGTTCGTTCAGTACATCGAAGAAATGGGGCTTACCAAACCCCTCGGTTTTCAAATGGTTGGAGAAGGTGTACCCTATGTTAAAACCACATCGGATTCTACATGGAGTGGTGTCACACTTCCCTGGATGTCTCATGGATACGAGTTGAAGATGACCCCACTGCAGACGTTGACCTTGTTCAATGCTGTCGCTAACAATGGGCGAATGATACAACCGATCATTGTAAAATCAGTGAACAAAGCTGACAAAGAAATCGACACATTCAAACCACGAATCATCAACAATAGAATTTGTTCTGATCAGACCTTGAGGGATGTAAAATCAATGTTAGAAGGGGTCGTTTTACGAGGCACGGCAAAGAATATTAGCAATAGCAAATATCCAATTGCTGGGAAAACTGGTACAGCAAAGAAGGTCGTGAATGGCAGATATACCAATAAATACTATACCTCGTTTGCCGGGTATTTCCCTGCCAACAATCCGAAATATAGTTGCATCGTGGTGATTGATGATCCCAAGGGATTTCAGATTTATGGTAGTGATGTAGCCGCTCCCGTATTCAAAGAAATTGCTGATCGCATCTATGCACTGGAATTGGACATGCATGAAATCAAAAATGAAAATGTCCGAATGGCGGGTGTATTTCCAGTGATCAAATCAGGTAACCATGATGAACTAAAGTACTTGTGCAATGAACTTGGGATTTCTAATCATTCATCTGGTGACCAACAGTGGGTAACCACGCAGGTGGTAAACCAATCAATTTTCTGGAAAGACAATGAAGTAGGTCTTAAGGAAATTCCTGATGTGCGAGGCATGACCCTTCGAGACGCCATCTATGTATTGGAAAATCTCGGACTCAAAGTAAGCACCAAAGGGAGGGGACGAGTCGCCGAACAGTCACAAGTGCCTGGGGTGACACTAAATAAAGGCAGTCGTATAACTCTAACACTCAGCTGATGGAGGTATTGAAAGACATATTGTTTGGTGTGAACTTGAAGAGTATTCAAGGGGATCGTGACATGGAAATTACCGGGGTGGCCTTTGATTCCCGATTGGTGAAGAAGGGGAATCTGTTTGTGGCGGTCAAAGGAATAACAACTGATGGGCATTCGTTTATCAGCAATGCGATTGGTTCTGGCGCTTCGGCGGTACTTTGTCAGACCTTGCCAACGAAGTTAGATGGTGATGTGGCCTTCGTCGAAACGGAAAACAGTGCCAGGGCATTGGGTGTCTGTGCGTCTAATTTCTATGGCCGTCCTTCCGATAAATTGAAGCTTATTGGTATCACGGGCACCAACGGAAAGACAACAATCGTCACCTTACTCCATGATTTGTTTTCGAAGCTTGGTTATAAAAGTGGATTGCTGTCTACTGTAGAAAATAGAATTGGGCATAAAATCAGCGATTCAACACACACCACACCAGACACCATTCAGCTCAATAAACTATTGTCGCAAATGGTTGAGGAAGGCTGTACGCATTGTTTCATGGAGGTGAGTTCCCATGCTTTGATTCAAGATCGAACGGAGGGCTTGGCATTTTCAGGCGGTGTGTTCACCAATATTTCACACGATCATCTTGATTATCACAAGACCTTCGATGAGTACATTGCTGCCAAGAAACTACTGTTTGATAATCTGCCATCCACAGCTTTCGCATTGGTAAATCAGGACGACAAGCGGGGAAAAATCATGCTTCAGAATACCAAAGCCGACAAGCAGAAGTTTGCAATCAAGTCTATGGCAGATTTCAAGGCGAAGGTCATTCATAGCACCCTGCAAGGATTGGAATTGGATGTGGATGGCACGGATGTGTGGTTCAAGTTGGTTGGTGGATTCAATGCATATAATCTACTTACGGTTTATGCAATTGCCGTTTTGTTGGAGGAAGACAAACTAGAAATACTCGAGGTGCTTTCTTCTTTAGTAGCAGCCAGGGGGAGGTTTGAGCAGGTGACAAATAGTGATGAGATTATCGCCATTCTAGACTATGCCCACACGCCCGATGCATTAGAGAACGTTTTGAAGACTATTGCTGATGTGAGAACTAAGAATGAGCAGATGATTACGGTCGTGGGTTGCGGCGGAAATCGAGACAAGTCGAAGCGTCCTAAAATGGCAAAAATTGCAGCAGAATACAGCGATAAAGTGATCTTGACGTCCGACAATCCAAGGGACGAAGAGCCACAAGATATTTTGAATGATATGCTCGTGGGTGTGCCTAAGTCGCTCGAGCGAAATACGATGGTTATCGCCGATAGGCGAGAGGCCATTCGTACGGCTTGCAATTTGGTTAACGCCAAGGATATCGTCTTGGTGGCAGGAAAGGGACATGAGACTTATCAAGAAATAAAAGGGGTGAGACATCATTTTGATGACAAAGAAATATTAACAGAGATGCTGAACTGATGCTGTATTATTTATTCACATATCTCGATGAAAAATTTGACCTGATGGGTGCAGGAGTGTTTCAGTACATTTCGTTTCGTGCTGGAATGGCCGCTGTATTGTCCTTACTCATCACCATCACATTTGGCAAGCGACTTATCGGAATGCTTCGCAAATTCCAAATGGGCGAATCTATCCGTGACCTGGGCTTGGATGGACAGATGGAAAAGGAGGGGACACCTACAATGGGTGGAATTATTATCATTTCAGCCATTGTGATACCCACCTTGCTGTTTGCCAAGATTGGCAATATCTACATTGTTCTTTTGATTGTGTCTGCACTTTGGCTTGGCGCAATCGGGTTCATCGATGATTACTTGAAAATCAAGCGCAAGAATAAGGAAGGACTTAGAGGAAAATTTAAAATATTAGGGCAAGTGGTCTTGGGATTGGGAGTAGGCCTGACCATGGTTTTTCATGAGGATATTGTGATCCGTGATTTTGCAGGAGACGCTTATCAGGACGCAAAGAGCCTGCTGACAACAATACCTTTTGTCAAGGGAAATGAGTTTGACTATGCCTGGCTTATGCCAACTATGTGGAATGACTACACTTGGATAATCTACATTCTGGTTGTCATTTTCATCATCACAGCAGTTTCAAATGGAACCAATATCACGGATGGGTTGGATGGTTTGGCGGCTGGTTCTGTTGCGATCATTGGTCTTGGATTGGCCATTCTCGCTTACCTCTCTGGTCATGCCATTTTCTCCGAATACCTGAATATTATGTTCATTCCAAATTCCGGCGAGCTCGTAATTTTCTGCGCGGCGTTTGTTGGTGCCTGCATTGGGTTCTTATGGTACAATTCGTACCCGGCTCAAGTATTTATGGGAGACACAGGTAGCCTGTCACTGGGGGGGATTATAGCCGTTTTGGCATTGGTACTAAGGAAGGAATTCCTGATTCCCATTTTGTGTGGAGTGATTGTGGTAGAAAATCTATCGGTGATCATTCAAGTATTTTATTTCAAATACTCCAAGAAAAAATATGGTGAAGGTCGGAGGGTATTTCTGATGTCACCGCTCCATCATCACTATCAGAAAAAGGGTTTGCATGAAGCCAAGATCGTCTCTCGCTTTTGGACAGTCGGAATCATGCTGGCCATCATCTCACTAGCGACTTTAAAACTCAGGTAATTATGACATTACAGGACATACAACAAAGAAATGCACACTTCCAAGGGAAAGCGGCGGCTCTTGTGGATTTGATCCCAGGAGCTGGATTGCTGGATATTAGCACCGCCCTAATCCGAAGTGCGAGGGTCATTGACAAATACATGATTCGATTGATCCATGCGACCAACGAAAGCCAATTTCAGCAAGCCATGAATTTGATGGAAGAAGAGTTGGACGAAACTGTATATATCCTTGATCGAATGGATATGAAAAATAGAAAGTATAAACTGAAAGTGCTGGAAAATTTTCTAAAGGAAGGCTATGAACTTTTATCAATTTATTCTTTGTGCTGCGATCATATCATTAGCAAACGAGTAAGCAAAGACGAAGAAGTAATATGAACAAACGAGTTGTCATATTGGGGGGTGGAGAAAGTGGAATTGGAGCGGCAGTGCTGGCTACCAAGCAGGGATATGACGTCTTCTTGTCAGATGGTGGTAGTATTTCGGTTGCCCGAAAAAAAGTGCTTAAGGAGAAGAAAATCCCATTTGAAGAAGGAAAACATTCTGAGGAGAAAATCCTTTCAGCTGATTTGGTGGTGAAGAGTCCGGGCATCCCTGATACAAGTATGCTGATTTTGAAAATTATGGGAGAAGGTATTTCTGTGATTTCTGAAATAGAATTTGGATTCGTCCATTTGGAAAAAGATGCGAAAGTGATCGGGATTACTGGTACGAATGGGAAAACAACCACCACGCTACTCATCAATCATTTGTTGAAGACGGCCGGATTGAAAGTGGGCATGGGAGGAAATGTAGGAACAAGCTTTGCCGGACTTGTGGCTCAGGGAGGCTATGATTATTATGTTGTTGAGGTGAGTAGTTTTCAGCTCGATGGCATTCATGACTTCAAACCTGATGTGGCAATTCTTCTCAACATCACACCGGATCATTTGGATCGCTATGAGTATGATTTTAATAAATATGTAACCTCGAAGTTTCGGATCACAGAAAACTTAACGCAGGAGGAGTGCTTCATTTATTGCAAGGATTCTGTCCCTGTTACAGAACGACTAAATGATCAAAAAGTGGATGCCTGTATGATGGCAGTTTCAACGAGTAAAAACGAACAGATCTCGGCCTATTTGGAGGAGGAACATTTGATTTTCAATTATCAGTACAAAGACCTGGATAGAAATCATCGAATACCACTTTCTGAGATATCCCTCATTGGCAGGCACAACATGGTGAATACTATGGCCTCCGTACTGAGCACGTTGCATTTTGATGTTTCGATTGAGGACATTCTGAATGGACTAAAAAGTTTCAAGAATGCCCCACACAGATTGGAGTTGGTAGCCGAAATTGATGGAGTGGCGTTTATCAATGATTCTAAAGCCACCAACGTAGATGCCGTGTACCATGCACTGGATGGTGTGAAGTCAGGAATTGTGTGGATGCTTGGGGGGATTGACAAGGGCAATGAGTATGGCCAATTGATGGAATTAGTGAGAGAAAAGGTGAAGGCAATTGTTTGCCTGGGTAAGGACAATTCGCGGATTAGAGAATTTTTCGGAGAGCTGAATGTCCCATTTTATGAAACTCAGGAAGTGGCCGAAGCTGTAGAAAAGGGACTGGATCTCGCAAATGAAGGCGATGCAGTGCTGTTATCTCCAGCTTGTTCAAGCTTTGATCTGTTTGATAATTATGAACAGCGAGGTGATAGATTCAGAGAGTCGGTTTTGCAAATGAAAGAAAACCAAAAGGTATGAACGAGGTTAAAGAATGGGCCTATCGAAACCTAAAAGGTGATCCGGTAATCTGGTTCATCGTTTTGGTGCTATCACTTTTCAGCATTCTTGTGGTATACAGCGCTACAGGAAGTTTGGCGTACAAAATGATGGGTGGCAATACGGAGTATTATTTATTCAAGCACACGTTTTTGGTTGTATTGAGCTTGGTCGCTATGTGGTTTGCCCATCGGGTAGATTATCGATACTATGCTAAAATTTCCAAACTCGCGTTGATCCTCTGCGTCCCTCTTTTGCTGTACACTTGGGTGTTTGGTACCAATATAAATGAGGCTTCTCGCTGGATCACTATTCCAGTAATTAACCAAGCATTTCAGCCATCCGATCTGGCGAAATTGGCACTCATTATCACATTGGCTGGCATGCTGGCAAAGCGGCAAAAAAATATTCAGGATTTCAAAAAGGCCATCATTCCCATGTTGATTTGGATTGGTGTTATCTGCGGACTTATCGCAATGACCAATATTTCGACGGGCATTTTACTTTTCATTACCTGTATGCTGGTACTATTTATTGGACGTGTGCCTGTAAAATACCTGGCCATGCTGGTCTTGATTGGTGGTGTTGCAGGAAGTACTGCCGTGCTATTTGGCCAACGGGGTAATACGGCCTTGAGTAGAATCGAAGATTACATTTACAAGGAAACTCCATTTCAGGCCAAACAGGCCTATGTGGCCATTGCGTCCGGAGGATTATTTGGAAAAGGGCCAGGCCAGAGCGAACAAAGAAATTTCCTGCCTCATCCGTATTCAGATTTTGTGTACGCAATCATAATCGAGGAATATGGGCTGGTCGGCGGAGTAGCAGTGTTAGCTCTTTATCTCGGGCTGCTCTATCGGGGAATGAAAGCCGCTGCAAGTAGCGAGCGAACCTATGGCGGTTTGCTGTCGGCAGGATTAAGTTTTGCCTTGGTTATCCAAGCGGTTGTAAACATGGGTGTCGCCGTGGGGCTGGGACCAATTACCGGATTGACATTGCCCCTTATAAGTATGGGGGGGACCTCACAGTTATTTACAGGATTGTCTTTGGGGATTATTTTGAGTGTGAGCAGGGGCGAACAATCCTCTGTGAGCACAAGCGTATCAAACGAGTACAAAGAAGCAGCTTGATGAGTGAGAAGCGGACATATCGAATTATGATTAGCGGTGGGGGGACTGGGGGGCACATCTATCCTGCCATCTCGATTGCGCAGGCATTGCAAGTCCAGTTGGATTCGCCGCAGATTTTGTTTGTCGGAGCAAAGGGGAGAATGGAAATGAAAAAAGTACCTGAGGCAGGTTTTGAAATAGTTGGATTGTGGATTAGTGGCTTGCAGCGGAAGCTTACAGTTGGAAATTTGTTGTTTCCTTTCAAGGTGATTGTTAGCTTGATCAAGTCATTCTCTCTCATCAAAAAATTCAAGCCGGATGCTGTGGTGGGCGTTGGTGGTTATGCAAGTGGCCCATTGCTCTTCGCTGCTTCTGCCAAAAAAATCCCTACGCTGATTCAGGAGCAGAATTCCTATGCCGGACTAACCAACAAATGGCTCGCAAAACGTGTGAACAGAATCTGTGTAGCACATGATGGTATGGAAAAATATTTTCCAGCAAGCAAACTAATCGTAACAGGAAATCCAGTTCGAGACAATATAGTATTGAAGGATTCAAAAAAGAATGAGGCCTTTGATTTTTTCGGGTTCGCAATGAACAAGAAAACGATTTTCATGGTCGGTGGAAGTCTCGGTGCTCGCACACTCAACGAGGCTATGCTTGCAAGTTTGGAAAAGTTTGAAGCCGCTGGCATTCAGGTGATTTGGCAAACAGGTGGATTCTATTTTGAAGAGATGAAGGCAAGGTTGCCAGAGAAGAGTCCCTCTGGTTTGAAGATGGTTGATTTCCTAAAGGAAATGGATATGGGGTATGCGGTAGCAGATGTAGTGATCTCCCGGGCTGGTGCCTTGTCGATTGCAGAATTGGAACATACAGGCAAAGCCACAATTCTAATTCCATCTCCAAATGTGGCCGAAGATCATCAAACACTTAATGCCTTGGCGCTAGTAGAAAATAATGCAGCAATTCTCTTGAAAGATGTGCATGCAGTGGAACAGTTGGCAGAAAAAACGCTGAAATTGCTTGGCGATATGGACCAAAGAAATGAGCTTTCAAAGAATATAAAGGAATTGGCGAAAGCCGATGCAGCAAAAGAAATTGCAAATGAAGTAATAAAACTTGTCGCATGAAATCTGACGATCTACATAGCATTTATTTTATTGGAATCGGAGGGATTGGTATGAGCGCGCTGGCTCGGTGGTTTGCTGCCAGAGGCAAGAAAGTCGCAGGGTACGATCTCAGAGAAACCGAGCTAACTAGGAAACTGGCTGCTGAGGGAATGGACATTCATTTTCAAGAAGATATTTCGTTGATTCCGAATAGTTTCAAGGGGCAGAAGGGTACGTTGATTGTGTACACTCCGGCAGTTCCTGGGGATCATCCGGAGTTGAAATTTTTCAAAGAAAATAATTTCAACTTAAAAAAGCGAGCCGAGGTTCTGGGAGATATAACCAAGGAGCACTACACCATAGCTGTGGCAGGTACACATGGGAAGACCACTACTTCTTCCATGATTGCCCATTTGATCAATGGAATATCTGGTGGGGTCAATGCATTTGTAGGCGGAATCATGGCTAACTATGACTCTAACCTCATACTTGGTGAGGAGGATGCCCCGATTGTGGTGGAAGCAGATGAATTCGATCGGTCATTTCTGCACATTCATCCGAACTATACGGTGGTCACATCAATTGATCCAGATCACTTGGATATTTATGGAGACGAAGAGGGATTGGCAAAAACATTCCTTGAGTTTGTGGAGCGAACGCCTGCAAAAGGCAGAATACTTATGAGTTCGGAAGCCGGACTGAAGATATTCGGGCCTGCATACACCTCTTACGACATTCGATTGGGTGACATAGTTGCGGAGAGTTTGCGAATCGTGGAAGGTGCTTTTGTATTCACTTACCGAAAGGGCAAGATCAAGGTGACTGACCTATTTCTCTATGTTCCTGGGTATCACAACGTGTTGAATGCACTGGCAGCCGTGACCGTGGCGCTTGAAATGGGAATGTCCGACAAGCAGATACGCACAAGATTGAAGACCTATAAAGGCGTAAAAAGGAGATTTGAATTTGTTATCCGTTTTGGTAAAACGATCGTAATAGATGATTACGCTCATCACCCAACAGAGATCGCTGCGATCATTCGGTCAGTAAGGGTGCTGTACAAAAAACGCTACCTCACGGTGGTATTTCAACCGCATCTTTTCAGCCGCACAAGAGATTTTTTGGAAGGATTTGCAGAGAGTCTGGATGCTGCCGACGATGTGATTTTGCTGCCCATTTATCCCGCTCGGGAGAAGCCCATCAGGGGGGTTACTTCAGAAAGTATTTTCGAGTTGATGGAAAATGAAAAGAAGATGGTGTGTGAGAAAGAGGAGCTGCTGAGTGTGCTCGAAGAAAAAAAACCTGATCTAATTCTGACCTTGGGAGCAGGTGATATTGATAAGGAGGTGTTGAAGATTGCGGAGTTTTTTAAACCGAAAGGAGGAGAAAATGAAGAATAGTAGATATGCGTGGATAGCAGCGGCTGCTACCGTGGTTTTACTTTCGTGGATGGGATTTTCTTTCCGAGGCGATGTACTCGTCAATGACCTGCGCGTGGATATTATTTCCAATGAGGGGAATCAATTTATATCAGAATCGGAGGTGATCGAACTTATGCGAGGCGATCAGAATATTTTGATGTTACCTGTGAGCAAGTGGGATATGAGTGAGATGGAAAGGAGGGTTGAAACCAATCCGTTTGTAATGGATGCTGAGGTGTACCGAGACGTGAAAGGAAATGTACTCGTGCGCGTGAATCAGCGCAAACCCATTGGTCGAATCTATCACAGATATGAGCGGGACAAATACATTGACGGAATAGGAAACTTGCTACCAACGACGGCACGGCATACGGCACGAGTACCCTTAATAGAAATTCAAGGGTTGAGTTGGGAGGATAATCTCACCGAGACAAATTACGGAAACGACCTCCTGAAACTGTTGAAATTCATCGAGCAGGATGATTTCTGGAGAGCTCAGATTGCACATTTGGTGGTAAAGTCAGATGGGCAAATTGAGATGATCCCACAAGTGACCAAGCAAACAATTGTACTGGGAATGCCAGAGGATATTGAAGCAAAGTTTGAAAAACTGATGATCTTCTACAAGAAGATACTGCCAGCGAAGGGCTGGAATAATTACAGCACCGTGAATTTGAAATTTAAGGACCAAATTATCTGCGAATAGCCATGAGTAAAGAAGAAATAATTGTAGGACTCGACATTGGTACAACCAAGATTTGTGCAATCGTCGGCAAGAAGAATGAGTATGGTAAACTCGAGGTACTTGGAATGGGTAGATCCGTTTCCGATGGCGTAGTTTGCGGAATCGTCATAAATATTGACAAGACCGTTCATGCGATCGAGAAGGCCATTAAGCAGGCAAGCGAAGCGTCTGGAATTAACATCGGCGTGGTGAATGTAGGTATTGCCGGTCAGCACATTAGCAGCAGCATCCAGCATGGATCTATCATTCGCAAGTCAGAGGATGAGATCACCCTGAACGATATCAATCACCTGACTTCCGACATGTACCGAATGGTGATTCCACCAGGCAGTCAAATTATTCACGTAATGCCGCAGGATTATATCGTGGATTACACAGAAGGAATTACCGATCCTGTAGGAATGTCTGGCGTAAAACTCGAAGCTGATTTTCATATTATCACTGCACAGAGCAATGCCATCAATGACATAAACAAGTGTGTGAGGCGAGCAGGATTAGAAATCGAAAATCTCATTTTAGAGCCTTTGGCTTCCAGCCTTTCTGTGCTGGGCGAAGAAGAAAAACAGGCCGGTGTTTGCTTGGTGGATATTGGAGGAGGCACCACAGATGTGGCCGTTTTCCATGAGGGGATTATCCGCCATACGGCCGTTATTCCTTTTGGGGGAAATATCCTGACCGCTGATATCAAGCAGGGCTGCATGGTGATGGAGCATCAGGCCGAATTGTTGAAAACCAAATTTGGTAAGGCAATAGCCGAAGAAGCGAGCCCAAATGAAATCGTGTCCATTCCTGGATTAAGGAATCGGCCGGCAAAGGAAATTTCTATCAAAAACCTCGCACATGTGATTGAGGCGAGAATGGAGGAGATCATCGAAATGGTTCATACCGAGATCATTAATTCGGGCTATCACAAAAAATTGGCCGGTGGAATTGTGGTGACGGGCGGAGGGTCGCAGCTGACAAATGTGAGCCAGTTATTTGAATATATGACTGGTCTCGATACCAGAATCGGACACCCAAATGAGCACCTCGGACGAAGTAAGATTGAAGCAGTGAAGAGCCCGATGTATGCCACGTCTGTTGGATTGGTGCTGTCAGGATTTAAGGCACTGGACTTCAGAGAAGAGCAGTATCAGGAGGCCAGTAATGGGGGCTACCTGAGTGGGAATAGAAAAGAAAAGAAAGGAAATAAATTTTTTGAAAACATTCTCAGCAAAACCAAAGGATTGCTGATAGATGATTTTGATGATAAAGAATATAAGTAGCAACCGCATCAATGACCAGATTCAGTCGGGTACTGTCGCTGGCTAGTTTTTGCAGAAACTAAAAATTATGGAAGATAACATGTATCAATTCGATCTACCGACCCATCACAAGTCAATCATAAAAGTGATCGGAGTTGGAGGAGGTGGAAGTAATGCCGTTAATCACATGTACAACCTGGGTATCAAGGATGTCGAATTTGTGGTTTGCAACACCGATCATCAGGCGCTGGAGACCAGTCCTGTGAAGACTAAACTTCAGATAGGTGTGAACCTGACCGAGGGACTTGGTGCGGGAGCAAATCCTGAAAAAGGGAAAAATGCGGCTATCGAAAGTAAGGAGCAGATTCGCGAGCTCTTATCCGAAGAAACGAAAATGATATTCATCACGGCTGGAATGGGTGGTGGCACAGGTACGGGTGCAGCCCCTGTGATTGCTCAGGTGGCACGAGAACTCGACATCCTCACAGTAGGAATCGTGACGGCTCCATTTGCCTTTGAAGGTAAGAAAAAAACACGGGCGGCCAACGAAGGGATCAATCAGATGAGGCAGTACTGTGATACCGTGCTGGTGATTATGAATGATAAACTTCGTGAGGTATTTGGCAACCTGCCCATCAGTGAGGCCTTTGCTCAAGCGGACAATGTCCTGAATACGGCGGCCAAGGGAATAGCAGAAATAATAACTGTTCCAGGTTATGTAAATGTGGATTTTGAGGATGTAAAAACGGTGATGCGAAATGCTGGACGGGCGGTGATGGGCTCTTCTAAAACACACGGGGAAAATCGCGCCAGACGTGCGGCAGAGGAGGCGCTAAATTCTCCTCTACTCAATGATCAGGATGTGTTTGGAGCAGAGAGAATCTTGCTTTCGATCATGTCGGGACAGGAGGCCGAGTTGCAGATGGATGAGCTTACCGAGATCACTGACTATATCGAGGAATTTGTGGGATTGGAAGCAGACGTGATTTTCGGTCATGGTATTGACCCCAGTATGGGAGAAAATATTCGGGTGACAGTCATCGCCACCGGATACAATCCAGATGTACCGACGGAGGATGTGGCCAAGGAGCCTTATCTAAAAACGGTTGAACCGGAAGTAGAAGACCGGCCTGTAGCTGAAGAGCAAATCAACTTTGGAGAGATTCTAGAGCCTGAAGAGGAAGCGGTTGCGCCTGAGGAACCAATCGTTTTTGATTTGGACATGACTCAAATTACCAGCGATGGTATCATTCCTCCGACCCCTGAGAAGACGGAAGACCCGTTTCTTCAACCGACCCTTTTTGAAAAACCAGAAGAGGAAAAGAAGTCGTATTCTTTTGATTTCATAAAGAAGGAGATCGAAAAGGAGATTGAGGAAGAGGAAGACAGACAAAAAGATGGGTTCGATTTCGATTTTGAAATAGAGGGTGACTTTGAACTTGATGAAATTCGCAATGCTGCGGAGGAGGATGAAGCCGAGGATCAGGAAATAGACGAGTTGCTGGAGGGGCCAGCGATTCCGATTTCCAAGAAAGTGCAATTGATGGAAGAACGGAAGCAACGTGAGGAAGCCCTGAATGACCAAAAAGTGGAAATGAATCGAGAGGATTTCAAAGAGAAAACAGATGTGCCAGCGTATGAACGAAAGAAGATAGCATTGAAGGATGTGCCACACTCGTCAGAGCGAAACATTTCTAAGTTTAACCTCACAGACGATAATCAGATACTTGGAAACAATAAATTTCTGCACGATAACGTGGATTAGCGTCGAGACAAATAAACACGGTAGTTAAAGGCCATCCTGAGAAATCGGGATGGTTTTTTTTGTTCAATCAAATTTTATCACCCCAATATCTGAGCCGTATGATCTTTCGTTTTCACCTTCTCGATGATCTCCTTGATCTTGCCTTCCTCATCAATTACGAAAGTGGTTCGGACGGTACCCATGTACTCCTTGCCCATGAATTTTTTAAGTGCCCAGGTGCCATAGGCATCATGCACGGATTTGTCAACGTCGGAAATGAGGGGGAAAGGGAGGTCGTATTTTTTGATGAATTTCTGGTGAGATTTTTCACTGTCTTTGCTCACGCCGAGTACCACATAACCTTGCTTTTGAAGCAGATCATAATTGTCACGAAGGTTGCAGGATTCGGCGGTACAGCCAGGCGTATTGTCCTTGGGGTAGAAGTACATGACCACCTTCTTGCCTCTAAAGTCTGACAGGGTAATTGGATTTCCGTCTTGGTCTTTACTCGTAAAATCGGGTGCTTGATCTCTTATTTTTAGTTTCATACCAATTACTTTCTACTACTTACTTACTTTCTACTGCTTACTTTCTACTGCTTACTTTCTACTACTTACTTTCTACTACTTACTTTCTACTACTTACTTTCTACTACTTACTTTCTACTACTTACTTTCTACTACTTACTTTCTACTACTTACTTTCTACTGCTTACTTTCTACTACTTACTTTCTACTACTTACTTTCTACTACTTACTTTCTACTACTTACTTTCTACTACTTACTTTCTACTACTTACTTTCTACT
>Ga0316209_1000297_pt1 | contig 97164 bp, 103 predicted proteins | sample 6monopyrite_MG_FD_204945 | JGI IMG/M metagenome (GOLD analysis project Ga0316209, IMG submission 204945) | Microbial mat bacterial communities from mineral coupon in-situ incubated in ocean water Damariscotta River, Maine, United States -... | ecosystem: Environmental > Aquatic > Marine >... | reverse complement strand
AAATGGACAATGCCAATCCATAACTGGAATTTGACTTTGTCTCAACTGGCGGTATATTTTGAAGGCCGGTTAGATAACGTTCTGGATATTTAGCCGGTTATGCTGACACAGAATTTTGAACAGTCTCCAAATTGATTTACCATCCAGTAAAGTTTCTAACGGCGTCCTTCCGCAGCACATCTTACCTTGATGAGTTCGGTCATTATTATAATATTCCATACATTCGTCCAGATCTTTTTGTGATTCCTCCATATCTGCATAAAGTTTTTTCCTAAAAGTAATCTGATAAAACTCATTTAGGATGGTTTTATGGAAGCGTTCACAGATGCCGTTCGTTTGCGGCGACATGGCTTTTGTTTTGGTGTGGTCAATATCATTGATTGCCAGATACAACTGGTAGTCATGATGATCAACACGGCCGCAATACTCAGTACCTCTGTCCGTTAAAATACGCAACATAGGCAAGTCATGCTGTTCAAAGTATGGCAACACCTTATCGTTAAGCCCATCGGCTGCAGTGATAGGCGTTTTTGTTGTATAGAGTTTGGCAAACGCCACTTTGCTGTAGGTATCAACAAAGGTTTGTTGATAGATACGGCCAACACCTTTGAGGTTGCCCACATAAAATGTGTCCTGCGAACCCAGGTAGCCTCGGTGGGCAGTTTCAATCTCACCGCAGGCTTCATCGTCATTCTTTTTCTTTTCAAGAGCAGAAACTTGAGCATCGCTGAGAATAATGCCGTCATTGGCAACTTTTTCTTCTAGTGCTTTTAAACGTTTTTTGAAATTTTCCAGATTATGTCGCATCCAGATAGAGCGGACACCACTGCCTGATACAAAAACACCTGATTTACGCAGCTCGTTGCTGGTGTGGTGTTGGCCGTGTGCTGGCTGCTCAACAGCATAGGCAATGACAGCTTGTTCTGTGGCATCATCAACACGATTTTTAACGTTCGGAACCCTTCGGCTCTTGTTGATGAGGGAATCAATGTTGCCTTCTTCAACCAGTTCCTGATAGCGATAAAACGTGTCTCTTGACACACCCATTACTTTACAGGCTCTGGATACGTTGCCGAGCTCCTCGGCTAAATTTAATAATCCTGCTTTGTGTTTGATTATAGGATTGTTAGAATGGATCATGAGAGTTACCTTTTTTGTTTTGATTAAAAGATTCGACACCTCTATCAAAACGGGTAACTCTCACTTTTACAAGTGATATGTTAGATTAAGTCAGAACTAATACAATTGAACCAACAGGTAGACTCGCCATCAATGGAAAAATATCATAACAATCCGGCGTTACAATACCTGTTTATTCTGTGCCTCGGCCTTGCGCTGATTCTGTCACAGACTAATCGATTGCATATGCATCTCCAGCATGATGATCACTCATCAGTTGCATCGGGGCATATTGTTGGTGTGCATACAACAACGACACTACATGATGTAGATCTAACTGATCACCATGATGGCAATCATCACTCTACGGCGATTGATATTAGTCCTGATAATTTAATAAAGAAAACAAATATTTTAAATCCTCTGGTGCTGATTCTTTTATTTATAGGGCTTTTCCTATACCTACCTCGTTTGATTTGCCTGCCTCGGCAAAGACGTTATAAAACGCAATTTATCCCCTGTAATTACTTACTTCATCCCCCTTTACGTGCCCCACCAGTGAAATAACACTGGGTTATTCCCTATTGTCATTGATATTAAAACTGTAATGCGTCTTGCGTAGATTTTTTGCGGCTTATGGTTATCAATTACACATCTTAATTTATAAAACTTTTAATGAACTATTAGTCGCGTAACTGATTATTAAATTTTAACTAATACAGGAGATAACATCGCTATGTTATCCAGATCATCGATAATTTTTTTCGGCTGTATGTTGCTGTTGTTTAACACAGTATTACATGCTGAATCGAACCTGAAGACAGGTTTTAATAGCATTAATTTATATGATGCGATTAGCAAAACATTTGAACATAACCCGGAGCTGCACACCTTTAACTACGCACTTAAAGCACAGGTCGGTAGACAATTACAGGCTGGTCTGTCCCCCAGCCCTGAATTTAACTTCACCCTGGAAGATGCAGCGGGTACAGGTGGGTTTACGGGCACTGATAGAGCCCAGGCCACCCTGAGTATAGGCTGGGTACTGGAGGGAGATATACGCCAGGGTTATATCGATGTCTCTAGTGCAGACAGCTTATCGCTCAGCACTGAGGAAACGATTAAACGACTTGATGCAGCGGCCGAAACCGCCCGGTTATACCTGATCTGTCTGGCAAATCAGGCGCGTATGACGAATGCATTTAAAACAGTTGAACTGGCTGCAGAAACAGTATCAGCGGTTAAAAAGCGCGTGTCCGCCGGTAGGGCACCAGAAGCTGAACTGGCACGCGCTCAGGCAGCGCTTTTTCGCAGGCAGTTGCAGCAGGAAAATATTGGGCACGAACTAAGCTCGGCTATTCGTTTACTGGCTGCACAGTGGGGTGAGACACGTCCTGGCTTTACACAGGTAGAAGGTGACATCTTTAGTATACCGGCCAGCATACCTTATGAGGCACTCAGAGCAAGGCTTGAGCAGAGCCCAGCGGTTCTTCGCCTGCTTTCAGATAAACGCTTAAAAGCGGCGCAATTAAAACTGGCGAAATCGCAAAGCAATTCTGCATGGCGTGTAAAACTCGGTATTCGACATTTTGAAACCACTAACGACCAGGCGCTGGTTGCCGGTATTAGCATCCCCTTTGGTGAGCGCAGTCGAAACACCGGTCGGATAATTGAGGCGAGGGAAAATTTGTCTCAAACACAGGCGAAAGAAGACGAACTTAAAGTGCGTTTTGAAACAACACTCTATGTGTTGTCTCAAAAACTACAACATAGCCTGCATCGCCTGAATACCTATCGTCACAATATTATTCCACAGTTAGAAAAGGCGCTAAAGCAAACCCGTAGAGCGTATAAGCTGGGTCGATACAGTTATCTTGAATGGAGCAGTGTACAGGCTGAATTACTGGCGGCGCGTAGCGCATTAGTTGAAGCGAGTATCAATGCACATTTGAAAACGATTGAAATTGAACGTTTAACCGGTGTGCAAATAGCACAGGTGGGTGACAAATCATGAGAACAATTATGAATACATTTAAGCAACACGCAATAACCCAGCTATTCGGGGTTATTTTTCTAAGTATTTTAATCAGCGCATGTGGCAATAATAATCCACCACAAGGTGGTGAGAACTCACATGGTGAAGTAAAAGTTGAAGTTGCTAAAGGACCTCATGGTGGTCGACTGTTAACGAATGATGATTTTATGCTTGAACTATCCATTTTTGAAACTGGCGTACCGCCAGAGTTTCGTGCATGGGCAAGCTATAAAGAGCAGTTGCTTAAACCTGCAGAGGTTGATCTTAATATTACCCTGACTCGATTAGGCGGTAAGGTCGATAATATAAATTTCAAACCACAGGGTGACGCACTGCGTGGTGATAGTGTTATCTATGAACCGCATTCATTTATCGTCACCATTAATGCAACCTATGAAGGAACTAAGCACAGCTGGGAATATAATAATTTTGAAGGCCGTACAAAAATTGAAACGGCGGTTGCCAAAGCACTGGAAATAGAAACTGACGTTGCCGGCTCTCTTGTATTGCAGGAAACTATTAATGTGTTTGGACAAATTAAAACCAACACAGAGCGTGTGAGTCAACTTAAAGCGCGTTTTGCTGGTGTCATAAAATCAGCCACTGCTTCGATGGGTGACACGGTTAAAAAAGGCCAGGTACTGGCAACGGTTGAGAGTAACGAAAGTCTTAACTTATATTCTATTAAAGCGCCTATTAGTGGCGTAATCACTCAACGTAGTGCAAACCCCGGTGAGCAAACCGGCGAGCAATCTCTATTTACAATTGCCGATACCTCCGTCGTCTGGGTTGATTTATCAATATTCCCGGCGGATATAAACCGCGTAAAAATAGGTGCCCCCGTTAGTGTTGTGGGCGCAGATAATACACAATTAATTGAAGGAAAAATTTCCTTTATTAATGTCATTGCCGAAGCCAATCAATCGGTGATCGCGCGTATGGTGATCGATAATAGAGACGGGCAATTTTTACCTGGCCGTTATGTAAAGGCAAAAATAAAAGTCGCTGAACATGCGGTTCCTTTAGCAGTGAAACGCTCAGGTTTGCAGGCATTTAGAGACTTTACAGTAGTCTATGCACAAATAGGTGAAGAGTATGAAGTGCGTATGCTGGAGCTGGGGCGGCAGGATGACGAATGGATTGAAGTGCTGGGTGGTCTTGAGGCCGGAACGCGTTACGTCAGCGAAAACAGCTATGTCATAAAAGCCGATATCGAAAAATCCGGCGCATCACACGATCATTAAGGGTATCTCATGCTTGAAGCGATAATTAATTTTTCACTGGCTCGTCGCGGGCTGGTGCTTGCGCTGGTACTAATGGTTATGGGTCTGGGTGCATGGAAATTCACCCAGTTACCCATTGATGCGGTACCTGATATTACTAATGTACAAGTTGTTATTAATACAGCCGCACCGGGCTACACGCCGCTGGAGGCTGAACAGCGCGTCAGTTTTCCTATAGAAACCGCCATGGCTGGCTTGCCGAAGTTATCCTATACGCGATCCGTTTCGCGTTATGGATTGTCTCAGGTCACCATGGTGTTTGAAGAAGGCACGGATATTTATTTTGCGCGTCAGCTTGTCGGTGAGCGACTGAGTACGGCAAAAGGCAATATTCCATCAAGCTTAGAACCCACCCTCGGGCCCATAGCGACCGGCCTGGGTGAAATTTTTATGTTCACAGTAGATGCTGAACCGGGAGCTAAAAATGCAGATGGTAGTCTTGTTACGCCTACAGATTTACGCTCAGTGCATGACTGGATAATTCGTCCACAATTAATGCGCGTATCTGGCGTGGTAGAAGTGAATCCCATCGGTGGATATAAAAAACAAATACTGGTCGCACCAGAGCCAGCCAAACTATTGGCCTTTGGTATTAGTTATGCCGATGTTGTAAATGCATTAGAAAAAAATAATGATAATCGAGGTGTCGGTTTTATTGAACGCAATGGCGCGCAGTGGTTAATGCGCGTACCCGGCCAGGCTAACAATTTGCAAGACCTGGAAAATATTGTGATTCAGCAACAACAGGGACTTCCTATTCGTATAAAAGATGTGGCAAGTGTTGAGTTAGGTAAAGAATTACGCTCAGGTGCGGCTACCCAAAATGGCCGAGAAGTTGTGATGAGCACGGTCTTTATGTTGATCGGTGAAAACAGTCGAACCGTTGCCAACAATGTTGCGCTTAAGCTTGAAGATATTAAAACCAGTTTGCCAGAGGGTATCACCGCAACAGCTGTTTATAATCGCACCAGTCTGGTTGATAAAACATTAGTCACAGTGCAGAAAAATTTAATTGAAGGCGCGCTGCTGGTTATTGTTATTCTATTTTTACTCTTAGGCAATGTTCGTGCTGCACTTTTAACGGCTGCAGTTATTCCAATTGCCATGTTAATGACCATTACAGGCATGGTGCAAAGTAAAACCAGTGCTAATCTAATGAGTCTTGGTGCGCTGGATTTTGGGCTTATCATTGATGGTGCCGTCATCATTGTTGAAAACTGTTTACGTCGTTTGAGTCATTCTGGATCGAAACAATTGGGACTGAATGAACGATTAGCACTGGTGTTTGATGCGACACGAGAAGTGATTCGTCCGGCATTATTTGGTGTGTTTATTATTACGGCTGTATATATCCCGATTTTTGCTTTAACCGGTGTTGAAGGAAAAATGTTTCACCCCATGGCACTGACAGTCATTATCGCACTAGTTAGCGCCATGATACTTTCAATAACATTTGTACCTGCGGCGGTTGCCCTGTTATTTAGCAAGCCCATACAGGACAAAGAAAACAAGGTTATTAAAGCTGCACGTTCCACCTATCAACCGATATTAATGTTTTCACTGAAATATCGTTGGAGTGTTGTAACTGCCTCAGTGGTGTTAATTATTGCTTCAGCTGCATTAATTCCTAAGCTGGGTTCTGAATTTATCCCTAATCTTGATGAAGGTGATATTGCGATGCACGCGCTGCGTATTCCGGGAACGTCATTAGAGCAGGCTATCGCTTTACAACAGGGTCTGGAAGTTGAAATTAAAAAACTGGCTGAAGTTGATACTGTTTTTGCAAAAATTGGAACGGCTGAAGTCGCTACCGATGCAGTCCCCCCCAGCGTGGCAGATAATTTTATTATTCTTAAGCCTCGTGAAAGCTGGCCAGATCCGAGTAAACCAAAATCTCAGATAGTGGCGGAGCTTGAAGCATTGGTAAATCCCATTCCGGGAAATCGTTATGAGTTTTTACAACCGATTCAAATGCGATTTAACGAGTTGATTTCAGGTGTCCGTGCGGAGCTAGCCATAAAAGTATTTGGTGACGATTTTGATCAGCTTATTGCTTTAGGTGCGGCCATTGAAAAATCCGTTAAGCAGGTACAGGGTGCAGCCGATGTTGCGGTTGAACAAGCAACGGGTTTACCCGTGATGACTATTCAACCAAAACGAGAAGCCATGGCTCGATATGGATTAAGTATTGTTGAGCTGCAAGACTTATTGTCTACCGCATTGGGCGGTACTGTAGCCAGTCAGCTTTATGAAGGTGATCGACGTTCTGAAATAGTGGTTCGTTTAAATGAAACATTACGCACGGACATGAATAAATTATCCAGTTTGCCCGTCACCCTGGCCAATGGTGATTATGTTCCTTTAGGTGAAGTCGCTGAACTTAATTTGGTGATGGGTTATAACCAGGTTTATCGGGAAAATAGTAAACGTCGTATTGTTGTTACCGCGAATGTGCGTGGGCGCGACCTGGGTTCATTTGTGCAGAATGTACAAAAAACCGTTAAAGAAAATGTCGAAGTGCCAGCAGGCTACTGGGTTGAATACGCAGGTACTTACGAGAAATTGCAATCTGCCACACAACGTCTATCTATCGTGGTGCCATTAACGCTGGCTTTAGTCATTGGTCTGTTAATTATGGCGCTTGGCTCGGTTAAGGATGCAGCGATTATTTTCTCGGGTGTGCCGCTAGCACTGACCGGTGGAATAATGGCGTTATTACTGCGTGATATTCCATTTTCAATTTCTGCTGCGGTTGGCTTTATCGCACTGTCAGGTATTGCCGTACTCAATGGTCTTGTAATGGTCGCCTTTATTCGTGATTTGAGAATGCATGGTCAAGGTTTGCATGATGCGATTGTTGATGGTGCGCTTACACGACTACGCCCTGTTTTAATGACAGCACTGGTTGCAGCCCTTGGTTTTATTCCAATGGCACTCAATACCGGTATTGGCTCTGAAGTTCAGCGACCACTGGCAACGGTGGTGATTGGCGGAATTATTTCATCCACATTACTAACACTCATTGTGTTGCCGGCATTGTACCGATTAGTGCATTCACAGAATCAACTAGAGTCATTACAAAGTAGGGTGGATCAAGCGCAGCGGATCCACCGGAATAAGGAGCAGTAGGTAGGGTGGTCAGGTTTTTTTGCCCACGCGCAACATCACAGCCCATTGCAACCTCCAAAAAAATAACAATCAAAGGTTTGAGCTGAATCCAGTAGTGGAGGTTAATATTGCCGGACGTTTTTTCGCGTGGGCAATAAGGCGTTGTCTCACCCTACCTGGCTCATCTGGTTTGTTATTTGTGGACTCATTCTTTAGCTTTTATCTTTGTTTTTATATTCACTGGCCTGTTCACCAACAGCTTGCACGGAATCCGTATCCGTCTGCTCAAACATAGAATTCAGCTGCTGCATTTCTTCAAGGGCACTAATGATCTGTTCCAGGGGCAAGGCTGCCCAGCGTTTTAATGTTTCACGGCGAGAGCCTTCCCAGGTGGTCAGGTTCCAGTCAATTTCAGTCTTGCTGCTATCCTTTGCCATTGTTTTCTTCCTGTATTATCTGTAAATGTTCAATATCTATTCTGTCCTGTTCTCTGTTTGCCTGTTGCTTCATATTGATTAGAGTTTTTATGCTGACAAACCGCACTTCAATTGAGCCATACAATGGTTTGATATAAGCATTGCTGTATTCATCGGTGAAAGAAAAGGGTTCTGTTACAAAAATATCAATGGGTGTTTCCAGGTGGTCATTGCTCCAGAATTGTAATACCTGCATGCCTTTGTTTTTTATCCAGGACTGACGTTGCTCGGGGTCAGCAAACTGTGTTGCAGTGACGGGCACATTGGGTTTGTATCCAATAACGGCGAGTGCGCTGAATGCCTTTTCAATATTTTCAGTTGAGAGTTGCAGCACAAAATCCAGATCTTTTGTGTAGCGCACATAACCGTGTGCATTAACAGCCAGACCGCCTGCAACCAGATAAATAACGCCTGCGTCATTAAGCGATTTGAAAATACGTTCTATGGTGGCAAGTTTCATATTATTTAGCTTAGCTTATTTGTTCTGCTGGATATAGTTCTTCAATACCTTCAGTTAACAGGCTTTTCTCTGCGTTCTTCGCGACCTCTGTGGTTCAATTTTTTTGACTTTCACCTCTTTAATAAAATATTAGCAATTCATTAAATGCGAGTGATTCTTGTTACTCATTAAAAAAACTAATCCGCATAAAAGTTTTCTATTCGTCTATCGGAAACTTCAATTTAAAACCGACTGATTTTCCTAGTGAAATTGCCCACAAGAGAGTATCTTTACATCCCTGTAAATGCGCTGTATTGGGTTCGTTTACAGCACAGAGAATTTTAAACGTAGATTTTTCATATTTTAATGATAAATACTGCGTTAACCGATTTTATAAAATCAATCTTTCCGCTTCGGAGGAATATCAATGACGGATGTAGTCGCAACAAATGAGACTATTCTGGTAGTAGGTGGAGGCATCAGTGGTATGACCACTGCGCTTGAAGCTGCTGAAGCTGGCAAACAGGTCATTCTGGTCGAAAAACGACCTTATGTGGGTGGCCGTATTACCCAGCTTTATAAATACTTTCCAAAACTATGTTTCCCAACCTGTGGCCTGGAGATTAACCAGCGTCGTACCAAAATGAACACCAACATTACTGTGTTGACTATGGCAGAAGTAGCCAGTCTGACCGGCAGTGAAGGCGATTACACGGCAACGGTTAAAATTAGCCCGCGCTTTGTCAATGAAAATTGCACAGCCTGTGGTGCCTGCGAAGATGCAGTGGAAACCGAAGTGGATGATGAATACAACTATGGCATGAGCAAGCATAAAGTTGCTTTCCGTGCTCATAAGATGGCTTTCCCTGAGCGCTTTGTGCTGGATCCTGCAATCATCGGTACAGATGATGCGAATAAAGCCAAAGATGCCTGCAAGTTCGATGCTATCGATCTTGATATGCAGGAAGAAACGGTTGATCTGAAAGTCGGTGCAGTGGTTTATGCAACAGGCTGGCGTCCATACGATGCCAATAAGATTCAGCCTTATGGTTATGATCGTTATGCCAATGTGATTACTTCCGTTGAGTTTGAACGCATGAATGACCCAATGGGGCCAACCGGCGGTAAAATTCTGCGTCCATCCGACGGCAAAGAAGTTAAGGACATTGCGTTTATTCAGTGTGCCGGTTCTCGTGACCGTAACTATCTGAAGCATTGTTCACGCATCTGCTGCATGGCGAGTCTGAAACAGACCACTTATGCCACGGACGCCGGGGCTAAATCTTCAGTTTATTACATTGATATTCGTGCCATTGACCGCTTTGAAGATTTCTACAAAAAGGTTCAGGCTGACGAAAATGTTAGCTTTATCAAATCTAAAGTGGCCAATATCACTCTGGGTGAAAACGATAACCCAACCCTGCAGGGTGTGGATACAGAAGGTTACAACCGCTATGCCACTGAGCATGAGCTGGTGGTACTGGCTGTGGGTATGGAGCCCAGTGTGGATGCGTCTACATTGCCAGATGATGTCAGTGTAAATGAGCATGGCTTTATTGAAAACGATGGCACCAACGGCGGAATCTTCGCTGCGGGTTGTGCATCTGATGCACTGGATGTGAACCGGGCGGTTCAAAGTGCAACAGCGTGTGCACTTAAAGCCATTCAGGTTGTTAACCGCGTAGCTGGATCGGAGGTCTAAACAGTGGCAGACGAATTATTAATGGGCGCATACGTTTGTAAGGGCTGTGGCATTGGCGATCGACTCGATTGTGGCCAGCTTGAGCAAACCGCGACACGCGACGGCAAAGCGAAATTTGCTAAATCTCATGACTTTTTATGCAGCGCCGAAGGCGTGGCGATGATTCAGGCGGATATTGATTCAGGTGAAACCAATCACGTGATTATCGGTGCCTGTTCACGACGTGCAAAAGTGGAAGCGTTTAATTTTCAGAATGTCACCGTTTCTCGCGCCAATCTGCGTGAAGGTGTGATCTGGGTTCGTCCTGATAATGACGAAGCCAATGAAACCACACAGGAAATGGCAGACGATTATATTCGCATGGCCTGTTTTGAATCCAAGTTTCAGAAATTGCCTCAGCGCAGTGGTGAGCAGGAACTGAATAAAAACATTCTGGTTGTGGGCGGTGGTATCTCAGGTATGACCGCAGCGATTGAAGCGGCGGCGGCGGGTTACCCTGCTACCATCGTTGAAAAAGCCGGTGAGCTGGGTGGCGTAATGGGGCAGTTGCACAAACGTGTAGCCAGCACTTCGCCTTATGCCGAGCCTGAAGATACAACCGTTGCAGATTTAATCGCGAAGATTGAAGCGGCGTCAAATATTACGGTTCATCTGAATTCCACAGTGACTAAAACAGCCGGTGCGCCGGGTCGTTTTGATGTGGATATTTCAACCGAAAGTGGAGCGACTACCAATGTAAGTATTGGTGCGATTGTTCAGGCTTCAGGCATGAAACAGTTTGATGCTAATAAGCTCACTGAATTTGCCTACGACAAGTCAGACAATGTTATCACTCAGCTTGAACTGGAAGCTTTAGCGAAAGAAGCTAACGGTGGCGTAATCAAACGCAAAGACGGCAAAGAAGTACAGAGCGTGGTCTTTGTACAATGCGCCGGTCAGCGTAGTGATAAAGAAGGTTATCTGCCTTACTGTTCTGGTTTCTGCTGCACCGCCAGCATCAAACAGGCGATGTATTTTAAAGACGCCAACCCGGATGTCGACACCGTTATTATGTATGACGATCTGCGTACTCCCGGTGCAGGCGGTGAAGATTTTTACCGTTCAGGTCAGAAGAAGGGCGTTATCTTTACTAAATCTTCAGTCAGCACCATTGATGCAAACGGTAATGATTTAACGGTTAACTTCAAAGATGAAATTCTGAATGAAGAAACTTCTATGCCAGCTGATTTAGTGGTATTAGCAACAGGTCAGGAGCCAAATTCTGGCCCGAATCCTTATGCATTAGATGAAGCGAAAAAAGCAGCTGAAGAAGCCGGTGAAGAAATGCCGACTGAAGTTGAAGTCACTGTGGATTCAATTCTGAACCTGGATTATCGCCAGGGCACAGATTTGCCTCACCTGAAACATGGCTTCACCGATTCACACTTTATCTGTTTCCCATATGAAACTCGTCGTACGGGTATCTATTCTGCAGGCCCTGTGCGTCGTCCAATGGACAGCATTCAGTCTGCGATTGATGCCACCGGTGCGGCGATGAAAGCCATTCAGGAAGTGGAAAATGCAGCCAAAGGTGCAGCGGCGCATCCACGTTCTGGTGACTTAAGTTTCCCAACTTTCCGTATCGAAGGTTGTACCCAATGTAAACGTTGTACGGTTGAATGCCCATTTGGCGCAATCAATGAAGATGAGAAAGGCTTCCCATCTTATAACGAATCACGTTGTCGTCGTTGTGGTACCTGTATGGGTGCGTGTCCGGTACGTGTTATCTCTTTTGAGAACTACTCGGTGGATTCAGTGGGTCAGCAAATCAAGAATGTTGATATGCCTGACGAGTTTGACGAAAAACCACGTATCCTGGTACTGGCCTGTGAAAATGATGCCTATCCAGCACTGGATATGGCAGCACAGAACAAGCTGGAATACAGCGCCTTTGCTCGTGTAGTACCAATTCGTTGCTTAGGTTCGGTGAACACTATCTGGTTAACAGATGCACTGAACTCAGGTTATGACGGCATCATTTTAATGGGCTGCCAGAAGGGCGATGATTATCAGTGCCACTTTGTGAAAGGTTCTGAAATCGCGCATATGCGTATGAGTAAAATTGCCGATACACTGGAAACATTGAATCTGGAAAAAGAACGGGTTGCAACTTATGAAGTGGCGATTACTGATGTTGAACGTACTGCTCAACTGATCAATGATATGGCGAAAACCGTTGAAGAGATCGGCATGAGTCCATTCAAGTTCTAAGGGGAGAAATTATGAGTGATAATAACCAGATGGTTGAAAAATATCGCAATAGCTTCCTCAAAGAAGTTGAAGCGAATGTAGAAGAAGGTGACTGGGTTAAAATGTGTATGCAGTGCGGCGTATGTGCCGGCTCATGCCCAATGGGTCCTTACTGGGACCACTCACCCCAGGAACTGTTTATGATGATTCGTGCGGGCAAGCGTGAAGAAGTTTTAACCTCTACATCAATGTGGATGTGTACTTCATGCTACAACTGTATTTCACGTTGCCCTCGTGAGTTGCCGATTACCCACATCATGCACGGTCTGGCGCATTACGCCAAACGCCTGGGCATTGCACCTAAAAACCAGCCTACTGTTAAGTTCTCCCAGTTGTTCTGGAATAACCTGATGGTCAGTGGTCGTGTTAATGAGCTGAAGCTGGGCATTGCGCTGTACTTTATGGATGGCTTTGTACAGGGCATTAAAAATGCACTTGCGGCCACAGGTATGGGGCTGGGTATGTTTAAAGCCAAGCGCCTGAACCCGATGGAAATTCTGGGTGGCCACAGCATTAAAGATAAATCCGGTTTAAAAGCCATGATTAAGAAAGCGCAGGAAATTGAAGAAGCGCGTATTTCAGGTAACCAGTAGAGGATCCCCCAATGGCAAAAGAATATTCATTTTATCCTGGCTGCTCCTCTCAAAAGGGCACCTCAGGATCAAACCTGCAAACTTCAGTGAATTCAATTTGCGATACGCTGGACATTAAACTAAACACGATTCCAGACTGGAATTGCTGCTCGGCTTCTATCGGATATTCCGGTGGTGGTGAGCTGCCTCGTTTAGCTTTGTCTGCACGTAATATTGCGCTGTCTGAAAAGCATAACCCTAACCAGGAAATTGTCGCCACCTGTGCGGCCTGCTGGTTAGCCACTCGCGAAACCAAAGAGCGTATTGAAGGCAGCGAAGAAGTTCGTGAAGGCACAGAAACCGCACTGAAAGAAGCGCATTTAGAAATCTCCAAAGAGATGCCTAAAGTTCGTCATATGACCGAAGTGCTGATTGAAGACATCGGTTTTGATGCAATGAAATCCAAGGTGGTTAAGCCGCTGGAAGGTATCAAGATTGCAGGTTATGTAGGTTGTCAAACGAACCGTCCATTTGGAATCGATGGTGAGTCATTTGAAAATCCTAAATATCTGGATCACATGGTGGAAGCCATGGGTGCAGAATCCTGCCCGACTTATGAGAAAAAAGTATCCTGCTGCGGCGGCGCACTGGCTTTCTCTGAGCCGAAAAAATCACAGGCGCTGGTAAAAGGTATCATCGAAGCGGCTTATGATAATGGCGCGGATATGATCGTTACTCCTTGCCCGGTGTGTCAACTAAATGTTGAAGCCTATCAGCATGAAATCAATGCTACTTTTGGTACCAAATTCAATATCCCTGTAACTTATTACAGCACATTGATGGCGGTGGCTTACGGCAAGAATGCTTCTGAAGCTGGCCTTGATGGTTTGATGATCAGAGCAAAACAGCTGGATGATATTGCATCTAAATAATATCGTTTAGTCTTAGTCTGCACGATCTAAAAAGCACAGCATAAGCTGTGCTTTTTTATTGTCTGTATTTAAGGCTGGCTTCAGCCTCGCAGAAAAAATTATTAAGGCTATACTTTGTTTTAATTCAAAAGAGTATAGAAGAATGAAAATAGTCTCGGACATTATGACTTCAAAGGTAGTGAGTCTGAAAGAAATGGACAACCTCCATCAGGCTCGCATGCTGCTCAAAGAGCATAATATTCGGCATTTGCCGGTTGTCTCAGAATCAACTGAAAAATATCTAGGGTTACTTACACAGAAAGATATTCTCAATAACGCTTTTAATGTAGTTGAGAGTTACGGCTTCAGTAAGCTAAAAAAATATGAAGAAAAAACACTCATCAAAGATGTGATGACACCGAGTGCTATGAGTGTTAGTTCTGATACATTGCTGAAAGAAGCAGGGCAAATTTTTGCAGATAAAAAATGCAGCTGTCTTCCCGTTGTAGACAATGGGAAGCTGGTGGGTATTTTAAGCTCGGTTGATTTTGTTAAGCTGTCATTGCACCTGTTAGATCATTCAAGTAAATAAAAGCTATAGAAAATATTATTTTAGATTATTACCACATTAATAGCCCTGTCACTTTGCTCAGTGGCTCTATCGAAATGATAGAACCAGGTTAACGGGTATCAGGGTTTAATTTATAAACCATCTGATTCAGTCGTTTTATTAAAACAACTAAAGAATTTATTAGATGGTAGAGAGCTGAACTAAAGAGCATGCTGAAATTGTTATTCAATCGTTAATTTGATTTATGGTAATATTTATTATTCCTCCACAGAATTATTTATATGGATGTAGAAAAGAATGAATACTGATAACTATTCCGGAAATGAAACTATTTTAGTGGTGGACGATGAGCGGGCTTTGCGGCAGATGCTCTATGATGTGTTGTCTATTCATGGCTATCATCTGATCGAGGCTAGCAGTGGTGAGCAGGCTCTCAGTTTTCTTAAAGCAAATAATATTGATCTGATGATTTCTGATGTTGCTATGCCTGAAATGAATGGCTATGAACTGGCAGATGAAGTTCGTGAACTATATCCCCAGGTAAAAATACAGCTGGTTAGTGGCTATAGTGATCAGGTTCAGGGAAATAAGGTTTTGCATAAGGAAGTTTTATACAAACCATTTCGTAATACTGCGTTATTAGAAAGAGTTAGAAATATATTGAATGCTTAGTTCTGAATAAGTTCGTTAAGCGACTGCTTCACCAGGGAAACGTATCATTTCTACATGCCAGTCTGCTTCAGATGCCGTCAGTATCAGGCAGGATGGACCGCCACGAGTTCGAGTTTCACCTGCTGCCCCCGGATTAATCACCATAGGAATCTGTTCATCATCTACCACCATAGTATGGGTATGGCCGTATACAATAGCGCGAGCGTCAGGGTGGGTTTTTCTTAACGAGTCATGACATGGTTTCTGCATGCCATGTTTGTGTCCATGTTCTATGACCAGAGTGCCACCGGGCAGTTGAAGCTCGGCTATATCAGGAATGGCATTGACCACATGGGCTTCATCACAGTGCCACAGTTCAGCATGATCGTTATTGCCACAGACAGCGGTGATGTCATCGTGTATTTCTCGTAGCTCTTCCAGAATATGAGCACCACAGATATCACCAGCGTGAATAATCTGGTCGCAGCCTTTTATCACTTCAATGATCTTAGGGTTGATGTGACCGTGAGTATCAGAAATGATGGCAATGCGTTTTGTGTTGTCGCTGGGGAGGGACATGGGGTTAGGCCTCGATGTATAAAAAACACATCAGCTGTATTAGAAAAAGCTTATGTGGTTAATATTTTACGTTTTCTGAATATAAAGTCTAGTGAAGAATTGGCTTAAATGCATCACATGTATGGGTGGCTGAAGATTTGATGGCTGCTTATGTCCTGTAGCGGACATCAAAGTCAAAAGCTGTTTACCGCAAATGAACGCAATAAAACGCAAATAAAACAAACGTTAGGATATGGCTTCATTCTACATCCTGTCATCCCGAGCGCAGCCGAGGGATCTTAACGACCCGGGTAGTAAGATCCCTCGGCTGCGCTCGGGATGACAGGGTGCGGAAGCTTTCATTTGCGGTAAAAAGCTTTTGACTTTAAACTTCTGCTTCTGACTAACAGTCACACATCACTCTTCGTCTTTTCGAAGATCTTCAGATTCCACTTCCTGCTTATAAGCCTGATAAGGATCATTGGCTCTCATTTTTTCAATTTCCATTTTACGGCGCATTTCTATCACGTCTTTGCGTTCTTCAACTCGCTTGTCCAGCGCGCCGTCTACTTCGGCGATGGTCTTTTCATTGAACAAAACCTGGCGCAACAGGCGGAAGCCAAAGTACATACAGTCCACATCATCATTGGCTATTTTGTCGTAAGTCTCATCGTCGACGGTGTAATTGCTCTTAAACGCAGGGCTGAGCACAAAACGACGGAAGCGATCCTGATCGAAGCAGGCCATAAAGAACAGTTGCAGACTCATTTCAGGTGGGGTGCCGACACCGGGGCCCATGGATTTTTTCTTTAGAATCAGCTGGAAGTATTCAATATTATGCTGATCGTAATCTTCTACTTTCTGTTCTTCGCGATAGCTCTGAATATCATTAATATGATCTTCTTTGTGACCCATGCAGTGGTCTTCTTTTACCAGTACGAAATGCTGATTCTCATGCGCCTGATCGGCCTTTTTCATTGACAGATTACCCAGTGGGTAATAGCGGCAGGCAGAAGGGCGATCTTCGTAAATGGTGCAGCCTTCTACTTCGTCCATAAACAGGCAGGCGCCTTCGTCGGTGGTGCGTAATTTAAGGCCGGGCACACCGTCTGCATCCATAGTGAAGGGCACGGTGTTGGTCTGTAGAACTTCAGATGAATCTTTACCCGTAGCTTTTTTAAGACGCACTATGTCATAAGGTGTGATGGTGATATCGGCCTTTTTGCAGCAGGCATTCCAGCAGGAGATGTCTTTATGGCAGCGGAATTTAATCTGGGTATTGGGTTCAAGAATTGTGGGCATTACATCGCTGGTGAAAGGGATGTCTTCGATTTTGATGTCATCACTCATGTGATATCTCCGGTGTTGCTGGGTAGCTTATCGCGAGCTAAAGACTCGCTCCTACAATTTTCCCTCAGTAGGAGCGAGTCTTTAGCTCGCGATTAGGTTCTAATGTCATTATTTGTTAAGGCAAAAGCTCAAGACACCTATATATGGGCACTTGCCTTAAAAAACAAGGGCAAAGTCAAAAGCAATTTGTCCGCAAATAAACGCGAATGAACGCAAATATTTTTAGGTTTATGCACCTGCGGTGCATTACACCATATTAAATGCTTTTGATTCTATTTGCGTTCATTTGCGGAAAAACTGCTTTTTCTTTTAGGCATACAAAAAAACGGGCCCCTTGCGGAGCCCGTCTCTTAATCTAGCAACTCAAATAAAGCTTATTTGAACAGTTTAGATTTATCTACCAGATCAACGTGTGCACGTTTGAAACAGGTGAACTTTCCAGTTTCTTTGTCATAGATAGAGTTAACAAAGCAATGCCAGTTTTCTTCATCTACGAAGTTCTTATCCGTACGATAGTAGAAACCAGGGTAACGAGATTCCTGACGGAACTCGATGTGCTTAAGATGTGCTTCAGCAGTGATTATGCGGTGATAGTTTTCCCATGCACGAAGTAATTCGTGAAGATCTTTAGCACGCATTTTCTCAGCATCTTCTTTCAAAGAATCGATCTTTTCGCCAGCAACTTTCATCATCTCTGCATTAGTGTTGTAGTAAGTCGCAACACCCGCTACATATTCGTCCATGATTTTCTGTAGACGGAACTGAAGCATTTTAGGCGTGATGTAGTTAGGATTAACATCGATAGCAGTTGAGTAATCTTTAAACTCTAAGAAGTTCTTAGCAGGTTTAACGATAGCAGCAACTAAGTCATCAACTGAAGTATCTAATTCAGGCGTGAAGTCTTTGTTATCCAGGCAGTACTTAACCATTGCTTTAGCAGCCAGTCGACCTTCAGCGTGAGAACCTGAAGAGAACTTATGGCCAGAAGCACCCACACCATCACCAGCTGTAAACAGACCGTTAACAGTAGTCATACCACGGTAGCCCCAGTTCCAGCCTGAAGGCAGGTGATCAGGTACGCCAGCTTCTGTTTCAGTTGTTGGTGCGCCAACATCGTCAGGACCAGAAGTCCAGATACCGCAACAACCAGAGTGAGAACCTAGCAGGTAGGGTTCAGTAGGCATTAATTCAGAGTTTTTCTTCTCTGGCTCAATGTTTTCACCAACCCAGATACCACACTGACCAACACACATATCAAGGAAATCTTCCCATGCTTCAGCTTCTAAATGCTTAACTTCGCGAGGAGAAAGCGTTTCACGTAAGTTACCTAGTGCTGTAACAGTATCCATCCAGATAGGACCGTTACCGTCTTTCATTTCTTTCAGCATTAAGTGGTTACGCAGGCAAGATGCAGGAACTGCAGCTGCGCCGTATGGAGGATAATCATCCAGCATAGTTTTGTTCTTTTCCATGTACGCTTCGCCATAGGCGTTAGTCGCTTTAGATTTGAACAACAGGAACCATGCGCCAACAGGACCGTAACCGTCTTTGAAACGAGTCGGTACGAAGCGATTTTCCATCAGAGTTAACTCAGCGCCTGCTTCAGCAGCCATTGAGTAAGTAGAACCCGCATTCCATACTGGGTACCATGCACGACCAGTACCTTCACCAACAGAACGTGGACGGAAGATGTTTACACAACCACCCGCTGCTAATAAGCAAGCTTTGAATTTGTAAACAACAACCTTGTTTTCACGAGTAGAGAAACCAACCGCACCAGCAACGCGGCTAGGGTCGTTCTTATCGTTGATTAATTTAACAATGAAGATACGCTCTTCGATGCGATCCATACCTAAAGCTTTTTTCGCAGCTTCCGCAACGATCCACTTGTAAGATTCACCGTTGATCATGATCTGCCATTTACCAGAACGTACAGGCTTACCACCATCTTTCAAAGATGTCATACCTTTAGAACCGTCGTAACGTTCGCCGTTTTCGTCAGTTTTCCAGATAGGTAGACCCCATTCTTCGAACAGGTGAACAGACTCGTCAACGTGACGGCCTACATCGTATGCTAAATCATCACGGGTAATACCCATAAGATCGTTAGAAACCATACGTGCGTAATCAGCAGGATCCTGCTCATCACCAATGTATGTGTTGATTGCAGATAGACCCTGTGCAACCGCACCAGAGCGATCCATTGCCGCTTTATCAACTAATTTTACGGTAAGGTCAGTGCCTTCCATCCAGCGCATAATTTCGAATGCCGCGCCACAACATGCCATACCACCACCGATCAGAAGAATATCGCTTTCTTCCTCGACAACGGTAGGATTACCAAAAGTACCTTCAGACATTATATGTTCCTCTGAATTCTATATTTATTGTTTAATGATCAGTGATTACTTACAGATCAGTTCGCTAGGATCGCCTGAACGGTAACCATTTTGCTCGTTATGGTTGAAGAAGCCAGGCTCTTCAATTTTAGCCATGTCAGCTTCAGGCTTGCCTGCGTAAGGATCGATAGAACCTTCAGGAGTAGTACGGATAGGGAACTTAAAGCGTTTCATAGTTCCGTTACGGAACTTGATAGTCCACATAATTGAGTCAGTACCACGAAGAGGCTGTACAGAACCGCCCAAAGGAACAACGTCAGCATAGTGACGACATTCGATAGCGTTTTGTGGACAGATCTTAACGCAGGAATAACATTCCCAACATTGCTCTGGTTCCTGGTTGTAAGACTTCATTGCGTGACCAGTTTCTGAACCGTCTTTGTCTAGCTTCATTAAGTCATGAGGGCAGATGTACATGCAAGCAGTCTTATCTTGACCTTTGCATCCATCACATTTCTCGGTACGTACGAAAGTTGGCATTCGTATGCTCCTTTGCTGGTTAATATTAATTTAAGTTTTTTTGCAATTTATTCAAATTGCGAAATCTTCAGGCCGGATAGGCCACCCCGTTTTTAATCCATCAGGCTGGCTTACCGGCCAGTAATTCTGTAGGAGCTTCCTTACTCCCCGGGTGCGAAATAGTTAACTTAAAAAGTTGACTAGCTGCTTAAAATAATCAGATACAGGGCGACTGATTATTACACCGGTACACGGTTTCCCAGTATTTGGGAGTGTGAACATTATAGGCTTAGGCGCTAAAACACAAACATATTTATCTTGTGTTGGATAAGTTATTTTTATTCATTATATGGTGGTTTATGAGTATTAAATCCAGGCTGTTAATTTTTTTAAAAAACAACAACTTAATAAAATATCCATCGAAATCTGTATTAGGAAGAACTAATGTGTTTTGGGTCGTAAATAACATGCATTCTCATTCGTGTTTTTTGCTAAATAATTATTAGTTGATCAGGATCAAATTTACTGAAAAATTGCAATATAAAGCTGGGGGAGTGTTGTGTCTGTTTTGATGTATTTCAAAGTGTTTTTAGTGGATGGCTGCTTATGTTCTGCAGCGGGCATTGAGTAAATCAGGCATTACATCGTATGATTAAGCATGCTTGGGGAAAGACCTGCTTCTCAAGGCCTGTCCCCGTTGTGAGACCACGGTGGTTGTGCGTAGTAATCTAGTTACCACTTCGAACCACTTTGCGTGGTCTCACAACGGGGACAGGACGCCAAAAAACGGCGGACTTTCCCCAGGTAAAATAACGGCCAGCTGCTTTCTGCTGGTTAGAATAAGATTATCTGGAAGTCCGCTTTTGACTAACAGCAGATCCAGCCTGTAATTAAATATCTTTAGAAACCGGCACAAACGCCACTTCATCGCCATCTTCCAGCACGGTGAATAACTCGGCAAACTGTTTGTTAACCGTTACCTGAACTGCGTCATCTGCAAACATAGGCTCCCATTCTTTGCCCTTGAAGCGCAACAACTTCAGCAGTTTCTGCACATCATCGATACTTTCTGGTAATTCGATTTCTTCTACTTCTTTTTTAGTGACTCTCAGCATATTAGTCATGAAATACATAAGTCTGATTTTAATCTTGCCGTCTTTGCTCTTATTACCCGGCTCTCTTGATAAGCCATGTTGTTCCAGAGCTTGCAGATAAGTATTCCAGTTGGCTTCATGGCATTGCCCCAGCTCGAACAGTGTATCCCAGGAGAAAATACCGGTGTTATAGCCATCATCAAAGAACAGGCGCAGCGCATAGTTACCCTGGGGTTCGATTTTTTCAATATTTACATCGGCCTTGTGGGCGACGGGAATATCAGAGGTTTCAATCTCGGCTGATTTTGCATGGGTGCGTAAATACTCACAGGGGTACTTGAAGTTATCACCAGTAGCAAAACTGATTTCCAGTATTTTTGATTTCTGGTGGAGCTTGATTTCAGTTGGGGTGTGGCTGCCTGACATGGTTTTTAATCACTGGAATTATACGGGCGGCAAGTATACCGCCTGGCTGTGATTTTATAAATGCGTGCAGGGGCATTAAAAGAAAAGCAGTGACTCTACTTAATGGATTTTAAATACTGAATAACCAGTTTTGCGTCTTTTTCACTCAGCCACTGGGGCGCTTTTTTCTGCATACGTTGCACTATATGCATCCATGGTGCGGCACCTTTTTCGCTTTTTAGTTTGCTGTAAACACGTTCCAGTGTGTGGCAGGCGCTGCAACGCTCCTGAAATATTTCTGCTGGAACATCGGTGGCTTTTTTCTTACGTTCCACTTTTGGGGCTTTGCTGAGGTAATCCAGCACCTGCTTTGCTTCGTCCTTGGAAATCCAGCCCGGCGATTTTTCCTGCATACGTTTAACTATATGTTGTCTCGATTTCTCATTGAGCGGTTCCAGAAAAATACGATCCAGGGTATGGCACAGGCTGCATTTCTGTTCAAACAGGCGTCGTTCATCCGCAAGGGAAACCGTTTTTTCTGCTTTTTTTGAATGGGATTGCAGATAGGAGAGTACGCCGGCTTTTTCCTCGGGAGTGAGTTTTGCCAGCTTCGCCATTAATTTCAGGCGCTTCTCCCAGCCCATTTCCGGTGGTTTGCCGGGGTCTGGCAGGTCGTGACAACGCTGACAGCGTGCTTCAAATACAGACTGCCCAGGCTCCGATGATATGGCCATAACGGGAGCGAATAAACAGATAAACAGGCCTGTTTTGAGTAATCTGTTAAAAAGTATCTTCATTATAAATAGATGATTAATAGTCAATTATGAGGATGGAGTATTCAGCTTATTTATTTTTTAGTGGTCAGTATGGTGAATAATATGATTTAGATCAATTAATTTCAATATATCTATGCACTGTTTTTTCTATGGGCTATATAAATTTATATATTTTTAATGTGTACGCGGTTTTAGGAGTGTATTAAGTATATAAAGCACAAAGATAATTAGCACTTATACAGAAAAAATTAAAGTGTATATATCACCTAAACAGGTTTTTTTTGCTGGTAAAAATCACTAATTTAAATTAATACAAAAGAATTTATAGTTTTGTTGACAGATCGCAAACTAATCATTACATTAGTAATTCTTATTGACTGGATGGTGGTGTAAAAGCAATAACCTCCATTCGAACAGATTGTTAAATAAGTGTATTGGCGTAAATTGAAAGGAACTCCCAAGTTATATGCAGCCAGGCAGTGCGAGATTTGACTGCTGGAAGCAAAAGTGAAGCAGTAGAATATAAAATTTGGCAATTTAAGCGTTGCTAATATTCTATGTCTGTTTCACATGTGTGCTTGATTGCGTTATCTGAAAACCTGCATATATGTTGTTCATGAGGGGGTTAAATGAAAAAAGTAACTTTCTGGCAAAAGATTCGCTCTCTTGCCTCAAGCGCTCTGCTTGCCGTACTAGCTATTCCTATACTAACTATCACCGGCGTAAACGATGCCGAAGCGATTCCCGCCTTCGCACGTAAATATGATATGAGCTGTAATGTCTGTCATACGCGCCAGCCACGACTCAACCCCTACGGACAAAGATTTATGGAAAACGGTTACCAGTTACCTGGTACCGCAGATGGTAGCCGCAAAGAAAAGCATTTACTGGGCGGTGAAACCAATGGTGTCACTTTAGATGACATCAGTAATTATATGGCGCTGCGTTTGCGGGCCGATATACAGCAGGGTTCATTGCGTGAAAAAGTGGATGGTGTCAGTGAAGATCCGGATATTATCTTCCCGCGAACTGTAAATATCTTTTTTGCCGGTACCGCCACCAAAAATATCAGTTTCTTCTTTGAGACGGAGTACGACACTCAGGACCCCGCTGAAGCGGCTATGATCTTTGAGCGCAGTATACTGATGTTCGATAATCTGTTTGGAGCGAATAACGGCACGATTAAAGTCGGTCGCTTTGATCCTTCTTCTCTGTATTCCTTTCCTACTCATCGTCAGCAATTGAATCCCATTAAGCCGATTGCGGAGACAGGTGATTTTCCGCCCGCCATTAACCGCATCCCGGTACTGCCGCTGGCTTTTTCTGCCAAGATGTTTGGTCTGACTACAGGTGGCATTACTTCAGGAGTGGCAAATACTCAGCCAGGGGAAGAGGGCTTTGCTATTCTGCCATTTCAGCCGTACTTATTTAATGCGCCGGTGCAAAAAGGTATATCCATGCATGGCCGGGTGTTAGGTAATAGCCTGCTCTATCAGGTGGGTGTGGTTCAGGGTATGACGGCAGAAGAGGCGCCGCAAACACGCTGGGACACTTATGTAATGCTGCGCTATGACATACAGGGTGCATTCAGTAATTTTCAGGTATCCGGTTTCTATTACACCGCGTCTAAAGCCGCTATGCCGACTGTAAATATGGGCTCTGGCCCAGTTGCTGCGGATCAGGCTGTAGGCTGGGATCGTTATGGTCTGGCAGCTCGCTGGCAACACAAGTCCTGGGATATCTACGGCACCTATATTGCAGACAGTATTGATAAGCCAGTATTTTCAGGAGCGATGGCATTTGGTGGCATGTCTACCTGGGAAACAGATGCCTCGGGTATCAGTATCGAAGCGGATTATCTGCTAACCGATAAATGGATGCTGGGTGCTCGTTATGATGCTATGAGTTCGGGTGGTTTAATTAAAGGTATGCCTGCATGGGATCAGGAGCTAAATCAGGATGCCTCTCTGCTGGGCTTACTGGCCAAGTATTATCCTTCACCAAATATAGGTCTGTATGGACGCTATCACATGAATCTGGAAAGCTCAGCAAAATTGCCGACTCAAATGGGCGGAGCTGAACACCCTGCAACCAATCTCACGTCGCTGATTACATTCGGCGTAGACATGGCATTTTAAAAACCCCTGGAGGAAACAGACATGAAAAAATATACACGTTTCATTTACAGTTTGTCGGCCGCCATGGTGGTTTCAATGGTTGCCGGTTCATTTGGTGCTGCTCAGGCAGCGGAAAAAAAGGCGCAGCCCGCTAAGGTTAAATTACCTATAACGGTGTCGCCCTATGATAAACGCCCGGCAGAAAGTGCTAAAGCCGCCGCAGAGGGTAAGGCTATTTATGCCAACGCCTGTATTTACTGTCATGGTATTGAAGGTAAGGGCGATGGTTCGGTTGCATTTTATCTGAGTCGAGATACCGCTCCCCGTCCCCGAGATTTAACTTCGGGTATCTTTAAGTTTCGCTCCACAGCCAGTGGTGAGTTGCCTTTAGATGAGGATATCTTCCGCACTATAACCCGTGGCGTTACCGGCTATATGCCTGGTTTTGATGGTCTGTCTTCGACGGATCGCTGGAAGCTGGTGTATTACATTAAGAGTCTGGTACCTGATTTCAAGGAAGTAGAAGATCCTGAAATTATTAAAATGGTGGGCAAGCCTGTGCCATCAAATGCGGTCAGCGTTAATCGTGGCTATAAGGTGTATCAGCAGTTTAAGTGCTGGGAATGTCACGGTGGTGGCGGACGCGGTGATGGCAAGAAAGCGCCTGATCTAAAAGACGACTGGAAATTCCCGTTACCACCACGAGACTTGAGCCGATTAAGTTCATTTAAGAACGGCAGCGAACCAGCAGATTTATACAGAACGGTTATGACAGGTTTCGATGGCGGTGCTATGCCTTCTTATGCGGATTTCTTTGATGGCAGTGAAGAAGATGTATGGCATTTAGTGAACTATATTCGTTCTTTGTCGAAATAAAAAATAATAGTAATTTTAGGAGAGACAGCACAATGAGTAAAAAAATACTAATGACGGCTATCGGTGTGGCAGCGACCCTTATGGTGGCTTCAAATGCAAGCGCCTATAAGGCTGTTGATGTAGTTAATGGAGGCTCTATCTCCGGTAAAATTAGCTTTAAAGGGACAGCGCCTTCCTCCCCTGATCTGCAGCCGAGCAGTGATAAGAGCCTTTGTGGCAGCAGTATTCCTGCTGATTACTATTTGATTGATGCAGCTGGCGGCCTGAAAAATGCCGTTGTGGCTATCGAGAAAATTGATCAGGGCAAGGCCTATAAGAAAAAGGGCGTAGTTGCTTTTGATAATAAGAAATGCATGTTTGTTCCCCATGTGGCTGTCGCTGTAAAAGGTCAGAAACTGGGCATAAACAACGCCGACCCCGTGTTGCACAATACTCATCTGTATCACGGTGCAAAGCTGAAAACCATGTATAACATCGCCCTGCCATTACAGAACAGGGTAATTAAAAAGCCTCTGCGAAAAGATGGTGTCATTACAGTTAAATGCGATGCCCATGAGTGGATGCTGGGTTATGTGTATGTATCGAAGCACCCTTATTCAGTTGTTACCGCGGCAGACGGCAGTTTCACCATAAGTGATGTTCCTGCGGGAAGTTATAAGGTGAAAATCTGGCACGAGAAACTGGGCGAAGTAACTCAGGATGTAACAGTTGCAGCAGGCGCAGCAGCTACATTGAATCATAGTTTTAGTAAATAACTGCGGCTCAGATATCTGCGGCTGGTAAATGATAGCCCGCTTTGTTTGTTGAAGCGGGGCTGACCTGAAATTGGGACAGGAGGCTACTTTGAAAAAATCGAAACTTAAAATTGCTCTGGTAATGGCTATTGTCGGTCTGGTAACAACGGCTAGTTTAACCGTGACAGGTAGTGCAACCAGCAGTGGCAGTAAGGCCGGTGGCGAAGGTTTTTATACGACCTTTTTCAGGTATTCCTCAGCTACTGGAAATATTCAGCCTAAGGGTGAAAGTCCACCAGTTAATGCCGGTCTGGTCAAGTACGGGGAATGGACCTACCGAGGTTTATGTGTAGGTTGTCATGGTGTTAAGGCGGATGGTAACGGCGCAGTCTGGACTTTGGCTGATGAGCTTAGCCCAAAATATAAATTGCCACGTAAGCCTCGGGATTTCACTGAGGCGGTATTCAAAATCCGCTCAACTCCGAGTGGCTCTTTGCCTACGGACAGAGATTTATTTGTGGCGATATCTCGAGGCCTGGTAGCTGATGAAGATATGCCAGCGTTCAAGTTTTTACCGGAGCGTGATCGTTGGGCTGTGATTGCTTATCTGAAAACCCTGTCTGAACGATGGGAAGAAGAAAAAGAATATCAGGAAGACCCGATTGAAATTAGTGAACCACCTATGCCAACTAAAGAAATGCTGGTCGCAGGCAGGGGCGTATATAACGAAATGAAATGCGCTAAATGCCACGGTGATCAGGGTAGGGGAGATGGTCCTTCTGCTGCCACTCTGAAGGACGATAATGACCTGTCAATAGAACCCCGTGATTTTAGTAACCCTGGTATGTTTGCCGGAGGCAGTGATCCTGTGAGTGTTTATCAGACATTTTCTACAGGCTTTGACGGCACACCTATGCCTTCGTTTGCAGATTTCCTGGAAGCAGAGCAGCGTTGGGAACTAGTCTGGTATGTGATGTCATTACGCCCTGGCTGGACGGTTGAAAAGGCGCGGGCAGAAATGACAGGTAAAAAATCTGGATAATGCAATGCCGAAGGAAGCAAAGCAAATTGACTTTAATATTGACATTGGCAGGGCTGGTACTGGCTGTTGTGCTATCGATTTCAGCGACACTGCTGATTCCATACGACAATCATGTAATACCTCCGCAGGGAGTGGGGCAGTCGGCAGTGCCAGTAAAGAACGCTCAATATTACGATGTTCGAGTGGTAGAGCAGGGGCGGGTTTACTACGCACAACTGTGTCTTTCATGCCACGGAGTTCGGGGCGACGGCATGGGGGAGTGGTCTTATCGGGTGACGCCTCGACCCAGAAATTTACGCCTGCCACGCACACAGAAACGCAGCGACGAGCAGTTGTTTGGTTTTATCAGCAATGGAATGAAAAATACACCAATGATCGGCTGGAAGGATCAGCTATCAGAAGCACAGCGCTGGCAACTGGTTGCTTATATCCGCAGCCTGGCATTGCCAAAAAACGAGCAGGGCGGCTAATGTGACAAAGCTTGCAGAGCTGCCACGTCAGCCACAGTCCCATGAGCCGGAGGAGTCAACACCGGTCAGGACAGATACAACTGATGAAGAAATGCGAGGCCATATATTGCGATTCTTTGTGCTGGCTGTGGTTAACCTGTTTATAGGAACATTGATGGGTGTTATGCAGACCTTTCCCGGGTTTGCACAATGGTTGAGGGAGTCCGGCCCAGCTGGACACCTGATAGACCCACTGGCTCATGCACATATTAATCTGGTTGGCGGAGTGACTGTTGGCATGATGGGACTGTTTTATTATGTATTGCCAAAACTGGTTTTACGGCCGATTTATAGTATAACTCTGGCCAAATTGTCATTCTGGTTTTCCATGGTTGGTGTTGGCATTTTCTTTACATCGCTGGTGGTACTTGGAGTGATAGAAGGCAATATGATTCATACAGGCATGACATACGCACAGGCGCTTGAGGCTGTTGGCCCCATGCACCACATTATGATTATTACTGGAGCCATGATTATGGGCTTTGGTTACTGGACGTACATTACGAACATACTACTTACCGTGTTTAAGAAAAAGAGGGGGTGAACCATGCATCGCGCACTTAATTTTATATATAGTGGTTTCGTTATTGGACTGGGTCTCGGCACCGTGTTTCAACTAGCTGTTCTGCCAGTTATTGGCATGCGTGCTTATGGTGACTGGTATGACCTGCTTAACTGGGGGCTGGGTATTTCATTGGTCACCGGCATTGTATCCGCATTGAGTTTCTGGTTTCTGAATGTTGTCATGCAACGTCAGGGCAAATAACAATATTTCCAGCTTAGGAGAGTAAGGTATGAGTTTTATAACCGAGAATGATTATGCCGAAGGAACCGCTGCAAAGCATTTCTTCTTCTCGGCCATTGTCATGCTGGTGATTGGCACACTGTTGGCTATTATCACTTCGTTTCGACTGGCCTGGCCGGATATATTTCCCAATGATATTCCCTGGCTCCATTTTGGTCGCGTGCGTCCTGTGCATGTTCATTTTGTTATCTTTGGCTGGATCTTTATGGCCTTTGCAGGTGCCATGTGTTACATCACGCCGGCATTGTGTAAAAACAAATTATGGAGTGAACGCCTGGGCACATGGAATTGCTGGGCCTGGAATGTGGGTATGGTGGTGGTCTTTTTCACCCTGATTAATGGCCTGACAAGCGGACGAGAATATCAGGATCTGGTATGGCCAGTGGATGTCTATGTGTTGTTATTTATGCTTATACCTCTGGCTGTCAATATCTGGCTGACCATGCTGACTCGACGCATTGAAGGGCTTTATGTATCCCTGTGGTTCTTCGGCGCGGCACTGTTATTTATTATTCTTACCTACTTTATTGGCGCTATTCCGGATTTCTTCAATGTTACCGGACTCAGTGAGGCCTATTTAACCTGGTGGCATGCACATAATGTACTGGGGTTGTGGATTACGCCTGTGTCGGCGGCCATTGCCTATTATATTATTCCGAAATTATCGGGCAATACGCTCTACAGTCATAAGATTGGTCACTTGCATTTCTGGTCTATTATCGCGTTTTATTCAACTCCAGGCGCGCATCATCTGATGGGTGCTCCGATTCCAGAATGGCTGAAGTCTTTTGCTTCGGTTAGTGGCGTGTTGATTATGATTCCCGCACTGGCCTTTGTGGTGAATATGTTGATGACCATGAAAGACAAGTGGTGGATGTTTACCAAAAACATTTCATTGCAGTGGGCATTAACCGGCGTACTGTTCGCTATCCCGTTGAATATTCAGGGAGCCTTTCAGCAGACACGCACACTGAACTGGTATATTCATGGTACTCACTGGATAGTGGCCCATGCCCATCTGGCTCTGCTAGGTTTCTCAACCTTTATTGAAATTGGTGCTATTTATTATGGCCTGCCAAAATTACTGAAGAGAAAACTCTACAGTTTAAAACTGGCAAGCATCCACTTCTGGCTGACTGCGATTGGTTTTCTTGGCTTCTGGGTTTCTCTGACCGGTGCGGGTCTGGTGCAGGGCGCAGCGAAGGTATATGAAATTCCATATATAGAATCAGTTATCGCTACACATCCCTACATGGTGGCTCGCGTTGTATTTGGTCTGATGATCATATTTGCACAGCCGTTATTCCTGTACAACATGGTTATGACTGCAAAATATGGTGAAAAAGTAGGTAGTAAGTCTGGTACTGCAGAGCAAAGTGCTTCAGCAGAGCCGATTAATACAGCGTCAGGAGGAGAAAGCCATGCCTAAATATGTCGTTGGTGTCATTCTTGTTGTTATTGTGATCTTTGCTTCTATGGGGCTCACAATCATTGCAGGAACAACCTATATGTCAACCATTCCGCCCAGTGAACTGGCTCTCGAAAAAGAGAAAATGTGGGGTCATACTGGCTGGAATATACATGATCCGTTTATGCAGGGTTGGGATGCGCCCACTCCAGCCAGTAAAGGCAAAACCATTTTTATTCGTGAAGGTTGCTGGTGGTGCCATACGCTGTTGCCAGAGCAGACTCAGGACTGGACTTACTTCGGTGATCCGCCTACAGCTCAGGATGTGCAGCTGGAATCTCCCAGCCTGTTCGGTTCAGATCGTAAAGCGCCGGATTTATTACATATAGGCAGTCGTAACAAGGTTAAAGCCTGGCATTATGTGCATCATCGTAACCCGCGTGCGGTTACACCTGGTTCGATTATGCCGGCATTCACTTACCTCAGTGATGAGGATATGGATGCACTGATCGCTTTTCTTGATAGCCTGAAATAGCTAGCAAATAACTTTATTATATGAGGATATGATTATGTCGGATCAAGATAATCAAAATGAAGATATGGGCAAATGTTTTGGCCAGTTTTCAGACGAAGACTACGATGGCATCACCGAAGGCAACGGCAAGATCCCATGGTGGTTGATAATTATTGTGGTGGTGACTATTTTTGAAGCCTTTTTGTGGACATTCCCATGGGGAAAAAGTTTTGGTGAGCGCTATGAAAGAGAAATAACCACTTTTGTCAGCTCAACGGGTAAGCAGCCTTTCTGGGACTGGGGTTATATGATGATTCTGATACAGATCATTGTAATAATGAGTGGTATAGCCGCGGTTATCTGGACTATAAATGCTAAAACCAAACCCCCAAAACGGGATTAAAAATATATCTGAATATCAACGACTAACACATGGATGTTTACAGTTGTTGCTGTGATATTATAGTGATATAAAAGCATCGCTATTCTATTGTTAAGCTGGAAATAAATGCAATTTACAGATCAGATATCAATACTTATTTTTTCGCTGGTATTACTGGCAGTCGTCATATTTCTAATTATGTCCAAAGTTATAGTGGGGCCGGTTGCCAGGTTAAAACCGGTTGAACGCTGGGTGCTGGGTCTGAGCTTGCTTGGTGTTGCTCTGGTGTTAGGTATGGCAGCCAGTGAACTTTTATTTCATGTACTTTTCTAAATTATATAAACATTAATAAAATATAGAATTATTATAGCGAGCAGAATTGTTGAAAAAGGGAGAACGAATTTTTTTTATTATTGCAGCTATAATTTCAATTCTAGCTGTGGTATCAACTTTATCGAGAACCCTGGGGCGAGATGAGCCAAGGCCAGCAAAAGATTATAATGAATGGAGTCATGCTGCGATTGAGGGTTATGAGGTTTACAAAAAAAAGGGATGCAAAAACTGTCATAAAGTTTTACGCATGGGTGAATCAGGTGTGGCACCCGTTCTGGATGGTGCAGGCACACGACGAAGTGCAGACTGGATAGGTGATTATTTTAATGATCCGCTTAGCAGAGTGAAAGGATCGGCACATGCAGGTGGTATGGCTCCTGATTTTCGATTACTGGAAACAAAACATCGAGAGCTGTTAATAGAATTTATAAAGAGCCTTAAATCTAATCCTGGGTCATCCAATTATCCGGTGCCCCCCGAAAGATTAAAGCAGACGCAGTAGTTTAAAGAGGCATATATTGATATGAATAGTGAAGTATTTATCCCTTATATATGGGCAGCCACTGGATTGGTGACACTGATCTTTGTGGTGCTGGGTGTTTACTGGGCAAAAAACCATAACCAGTTCGATGAGGATATTAGTAAGCAAATCTTTACTGAAGGTGATGATGAACGCTTCACTAAATAGATATTATTTTAATAAACAAAGTTGAAATCTGCGTTAATGGTGAAGTTAAAAACAGGTGAATGGATAGTTGTAGGTGGAGTGGTATTAATAGTTATTCTTTCCATAATGGTTGGTACTATTATATATATAAAACCACCGCCAGTTAAATTCAGATATCTGGAAACAGCGGATAGCATAAGAGGTGAGGCTTTATATCGTAGCCAGGGATGTTCAGCGTGCCACGAGCTATTTGGTAATGGTACTGCCGTATTTGGCCCCAATTTAGATGGGGTGGGTAGCAGGCGAACACTTACCTGGTTAAAAGAATTTATAAAGAATCCGCGCTCAGGTGTATCGGAAAAGCCTTATAAGCTTAAAATGGATCAAGTAGATTTGCAGGATAATGAGATAACCAGTCTGGCGCAGTATATGCTAGCGCAAAAAAAGCTGGATCAGCAGGGAAATATAATAGAGCCGGATGGGACTGATTTTTAGTTCAGAATACAAATAATTGTAGGGTGGATCCGCTGCGCTTGATTCCCCTGAGTTTGATTGAAATTATATTTATTAGTAGAGGAGATAAAAATGGATACTGTAGTTTTATTTGCAATCGCGTTTTTTGGTGTAGGCGGTGTTATAGCTCTGTCTATTGTGCCCTGGATCTGCATAGGCACAGGCCTTTCAGGTAAAGAAATAGAATATGTGTAATTGCATAGATTGAAATTTATCCTGAAATTACAGTTTCAGGGTTTTACCTGGCCGCAATTTTAATTTAGAGTATCTCTAAATTAAAATTGCGGGTGTGCTAAATGTTCCATTTATTTTTTTTGAGGATTAAATCTATTAAATACATAATTTATGTATTGTCATTGACCGTTTTAGTTGCCTGTAGTGATTCCTTTAAACCTGAAGTTTCCGTTGGTGTAAAAACGCCTGCCAGTAACAATAAAAAGATAGAAAAAGACAGTGACTGGCGTGAAGTCTGTTCAATGGATACCCCTGATCATTTACACAAATGGACACTCTCCGAGTTGCGCGAAAAGAACATGCCCTACCTTGTTGTTTTTGGTACCCCACAACATTGCACCATGTGTGTTGATCAGTTGATTCGAGTTGCCAGCCTGCAGGAAAAATACGGTGATCGTTTTGCATTTTTGCATGTGGATGGATACAGAGATGATGCGGTTTGGGTTGAGTGGGGAATAAAAGGCGAGCCATGGACTTACATAGTTGATGGAAATGGTGTGGTACAAAATCTTTTTCCTGGGCCAACAGATCCTTTTTTGATGGAGAATGCTATAGATAAAATACTAGAGCTTTCTGACAGGTAAAGAGAAATGAAATTCCGATTGCTGTCTATCATGTTGTTAATGTTTGCTATTTTGCCAGAAGTTTTTGCAAAAGAAGAGGGGTATACATATGTTGAAACCTCTCTTGGGTTTCCATGGTTTATGTTCTTTGTGTTTTTGGTGCTGGTTTTAATTCCCTTTTTGCTAATTATTTTTTTAGCATGGCGTAAGAAACCTGAAGATGAAGATCAGGATTCGCCTGATCAGACGTAAGTTCTGGCACAAATTGTAGCTGAGTAGTTACAATCATATTAATTAACTGTAGAGATTTAATATAGATGGACTGGTTTAATCGAATAGGTCTACCCATTATTTTAATAGTTGTTATGATCGCCACTGTTTTTTTAGTGATGAACGCATTTGAAGCAACTGATTTAATGCAAAAAACCGGTATGGGTGCTCCAACCATGTTGAACCCAAGACCAGAATAATATCTGCCACAAAAAACTATCAGACCCAGTTCAACAGATTTTTAATTTTTTCAGATTGTCGGGATATATCCGCAAGACTGTATTTTTCAAGCGTACCGAAAAAAGCGTGTTGAGCTTCATTCAAGGCTCCTTTTAATGCACACTGACTGATTAATGGACAGGCCGGTTTCTGGCAATTAATAACTTCAATATTATTTTCCACTGATTGAATAATAGTGCTTAGATTCATTGCGTCAGGTGACTGTGCCAGGCATATGCCACCGTTCTTGCCACGTACGGTTTTCACGTAGCCCAGTTTTGCAAGCTGTTGCACAACTTTGGAGAGATTGTTTTTAGGGATGTTAAAATTTCTGGCTACATCACCAATAGTGGCGAGCGAATTATTTTTTTGCAGGGACAAAAACATAAGAACACGCAAAGAGTAGTCTGTGTGACGTGTGAGTTGCATTTGACTGTTTCTTCCCTGTACTGCTTATGTTTAATTAGCCAGTGGTTTCGTGATAATAAATAAACGGGTCTGAGTAAATATCATTCATACTGCAGCCAGCAAGAAAAATCTGTTTGCGTAAATTATTAACCAGTTGTTGATCACCGCATAAAAAAGCTTTCCATCCGGCTGGCTGGGGAATGACCTCAAGAACAATTTTGCTGATATCACCTGAAGTAATATTATCCGGCATATTATCTTCACCATGTAATACGCAGGGGTGATAATTTAGATTGGTATATTGTTGTGCAAGTGTGTTCAGTTTGTCGTGCAAATAAAGCCCTGCGGGTTTGAGTGCGCCATGAAACAGATGAACATCGCCTGTATGCCCGCTGTTTAATGCATCGCATATAATGCCGTATAAAGGGGCAAGGCCTGTGCCTGTGCCAACTAGCAACAAGTTCTGTTCAGCATTTCCCGGCGTATAAAAACAGTCTCCAGCTGGTCCCTGAATGGAGACCGTGTCACCAACCTGTAGCTCATCATGCACCCAGCTGCTAATGACGCCACCAGGTATCAGTTTAATGTGAAAGTTTAAAGTGTCGTCGGATTGCGGCAGACTGGCCAGTGAATAACTGCGACCAGAATGTTCGTCTCGCCATAAAGTCACAAATTGACCTGCATGGTAGGTATAGGGTTCGCTGGTTTTAATTTTTAATTCTATTACATCATCAGAAAGTGACTCTATCTGTGTGACGGTAGCGGAAACTCTGATTTGATCTGCATCCGGTAAGCAGACATTAATATCTTCTTCGGGTATGCAACTGCAGGCAAGAAAAAAGCCTTTTGCTTTGTGTGAATCTTTCAGGCCTTTCTGTGCCTGTTCGGGCACGCTCCCTTCTGTTACCTGCATCAAGCAGGACTGGCACGCACCTGCTCGACAATTGTTGGGTATATCGTGTCCATGTTCCAGCAATGTGTCGAGCACGGATTGAGCTGGCGGCACGGTATAGATTTTATCTTCAAATTTTAACTGTGCCATTATGGTTTTGCCTGACTCCAGGTTTAGCGATTTAGTACATCATCACGAACACTGTTAGCGATATCCGCTACTTCCTGGATATCGGCATCGGCAACTCCAAGTTCTTTAAGTGTGGCACCCAGATCTTCAATAACCGCATCTACATGGCTATCATTCAGTCCACGTTCTACCAGATGTTTATGGCCATCACGCATATCTTTGCCGGTATAACTATTGGGTCCACCAAATACCATGGTCAGAAAGCTCTTTTGCTTTGCTGCCTGTGCATCCATATCTACACCATCAAAATACTGATTGATGCGGTCATCAGCCAGTACTTTTCGGTAGAAAATATCAACCGCGGCATTAACCGCCGCTTCGCCACCTAAACGCTCGTAAAGAGTTGCCATATTTAATTCTCCTAAAACAGGGATTGGGGTGTGATCTAATATATACAGTTTATGCATAAATTAGATTATTGAATAGAATATAATACATAACATGTATATTAAATGCATGTTTAATTCCATAAAATTTATGCATCGGATCAGAAATGCAGGGCAGGTAGAGAAATACAGCATCGAGTGCTGTATTTATAGGCGGCTTATCTGGGGGATACTGGTGAATTTATCTGTTGCTGCGCTGTTTTTAAATCCCAGTCTTTGCGTAAAGACATCACATACCATACCAGTTGCCAGCGTTGATCTTCTTCAAGAAAGTCAGCAAAAGAAGGCATGGGCGTGCCGTCGAAACCGGTTGAGAAGGTCTGGTAAACACCCTGTGGATCACTGCCACCAACAAATTTTCCGGCTTCGGTAAAATCCCGTGGTGTCATTGCAAGGCCGTTATCATCTTCCAGTTGAGCGGCTGAAGGCCCGTCACCCAGTCCTGTTTCACCATGGCATTTTGCACATTTCATCTGTTTGTAAACCTCGCGTCCATCTGTGAGCATTTGTGCGTCGGGTACAGGTGGCTGTGCAATTGAAAGCGGGGGTTCTGCATCATCTTTTTCTTCTTCCCAGCGCTCTGAAAAACTTTTGATATAGGCCACCAGTGCCCAGCGATCACGCTCAGGTAAAAAATCAAAAGCAGGCATATCTTCATCTGGCACCAGCCCTCGGGAAATGGCGGTAAATAAATCCTGATCTGTTGGCAGGTAGCCACTGGGGGTTTTGCGTATTTTGAATGTGGCTTCAATAAAGTCACGGGGCTTTCTGGGCAACCAGAATTCCGGATTAAATTCGGTAATTGTCCAGTCTGCGCCATTGCCATCACCTTCTGTGCCGTGGCAGCGTAGACACATGGAGCGATATAACCAGCCGCCATAGGTTAATAGTTTGTCGGTTACCGGTGGTGATTTGGCTATGGGTTTAATGTTGCCGGTGACGGCGGCATAATCATGGAAATTTTTTGCGCCCAGTGGGGCTGTCCACAGCGAAATCAGGGCAATATAGGTGATGGCAATAAACGACTGGCTGTGTTCTGTTTTTATAGTGGATGACTTCGTTAATTTTAGCTGCACGGGTTTATTGCATCTGGGGCACAGATTCCAGTGAGGCATCTGGGTGCGAGCCTCCAGCTCGATTCGTATGGCCTGATGACACAGAGGGCACTCGCCTGCTGCGGCCAGAGTTTGCTGAGTGAGATTATACAGGCGCCAGGCCAGCAGGGGGCCGGCAATAAACAGCAGCGGTGACAGCACAAAGTGAATCATGGGTATGAATAGACTGATGGCGGCCAGCAGCCAGGTGATCGCCAGCATTTTAAGTGCTCTTTGCCAGCACTCTCGCGGGGTAAAACGCTGGCTGTATAATACGCCGTCAGCGGATGCATGCTGTTGAGCATGCAGCTTGATGGACTGTTGTATGTGTTCGCTCATAATGGCTTCTCATCACCCAGAAATTTCTGGCACAATCGTGGTTCTGCCCAGCTGCCTGCGCGCCAGGACAGCAGCACCAGTGCTGTAACCACCAGCACCACCAGTAAATCAAAGCTCGCGGTCAGAGGCATATGAGTTGAATAGTTGCTGGCGATCCAGGTGTAGCGTTCCAGTGCGGTGCCGATGAAAATTAACAGGCCAACCAGTGCGGTCATTCCCGGTGAATGTCGCACATAAGCGAAAATCAGCAGACTGAAAGGCAAAAATGATTTCAGTATCAGAAACCACCAGAACAGGCTGGCCAGTGGCGCAGCGCCTTTACGCTGATCCGCATCTATATACATCATGGTATACAGGCGACCCACTTCTTCTGGCAGATTGGCATACCAGATGGTGAGAAACTGGGCGTAAAAGGTGTATACCCACAGCAGGGTAAATCCCAGCATCATTTGTGCAAGGTAATTGAAGGTGTTATTTGTCAGTACTGCTGCACCGCTATAACAGCGTAGCGCATAAGCCGAGACCACAAAAATGCCCAGGTACATGTGGAAATTGCTGACGAAAAAATAGGCCGAGTACATCGGACTATGCCAGCCGGGGGTGAGGGTCATTTCAAAATCCCAGGCCAGCAGAGTGCCATAGATGACATAAATGAAAAGTATCAGCGCTGCGATGAGGGTTAGTGTTTTCTGTGTTTTTGGGTTGGGGTTGCGATCATGACGTTCGGTGGCCCAGACAAAAGCAAAGCTGGCAAAGGTGACCAGTAACAGCATGATAATTTCCCGTGAAACCAGAAAGCGGTAGTTGTGCCAGGCATTGAGATGCAGGTCTTTATCTGCGTAATAGGGAAAAGTATTTTCGGGGGATGCCAGCAGAATAATCAGCAGGGCAAAAGCCAGCGGAAACAGAAATCCGGTTTTGTGGGCATGGGGTGCAATATCGGCACGCCAGCGCGCACCGGAAACATGCGACAGATGTACCACGGCGGATAAAACAATGCCGCCCTGGGCGATATACACCACCATCAAAAACGCCACTATCAGCACAGACCAGCTACCGAATTCCATTATTGCCCTCCTTTCTGCTGTGCAGTTTGTTGAGCCGGTGATGCCACCAGTCCATGCTTGATATAGTTCACCAGATCCCAGCGCTCTTCGGGTGTCAGGTCATTTCGATAGGAGGGCATGAGCCGACCACCGAAGGTGATATTGGCGAAAATCCAGTTATCAAAGGCTTCGTTCTGAATAAAATTATTAGTTAGATCCATGGGTTGCACGGGAAATTTTTTGCCCACCGGGCCATCTCCCTTGCCACTATCACCGTGGCAGGGCACACAGAAAATAATATAAAACTGTTTGCCGCGGGTAATGGATGCCACACTGGCGGTAACTGGATTAGCCAGTCGGTAAGTGTGCAGACGATCTTTAATCTGCGTAGGGTAACCGCCTACAGGCACTGAGTGTTTTGGTGCGGGTGGCATTGCACCTTCCTGGGGTTTGATGCTGGGCTGATTCATCATATCTCGCGACCAGGGCCAGGCCGCAACCAGTGATGGGGTCATCGCCATGATCAGAATAACTAAAATGACTAGATAGATTTTTTTCATGGCACCTTCTCTTCCATCACTTCACTGGCTTTGTGTTGCCACATCAGGTCTTTTACTTTTTCATAATGACTGCCGAGCACTTCAACCCATATACCCACCTGGTCTTCACTTACCTTGCTGCTATACAGTGTGCTGCCACGGCGAAATAATCTGGCACCAATAACAAAGCCCAGCACAGTGGCCAGTACGCCGAGTAAAATAGTGCCTTCATACACAATTACCAGATTCGTTGGCACCGGTATAACCGCCTTGCCACCCTGGGGCTGCACCATAAACATGCTTTGCGACAAACCCGCGGTGAGCAGAAAGCCACCGATGGCACCGAGCACAGCGCCAATGAAAGTAAAACGCTGCACATGCACTGGTCGTGAGCCAATGACTTCTTCCAGTTCAGGGTGAGGAATAGGGGATTTCATACGCATTTCTTCCACGCCGCCTTCACGCAGATCCATCACCTTGAGTTCAATGATGGCTTCGCGGGCTTCATCAAAATTTTCGAACAGAGCAAACAGGCGATAACGACTCATGGTGTCTCCCCTTTTGTCAGGGGGATCCTAAGATGATCGTCAGCATCCGCGTCCTGTTCCAGCCGATCACTTACATGACGACGGTGGTATAGCATTTCCTTAACTTCGTACATGGATACCGAAGGGAATATCTTGACGAAAACCAGAAACAGCAGGGTAAACCAGGCAAAGCTGGCCATTAGAATGGTGAGTTCTACCCAGCCCGGCCAGTGATAGTCCCAGGTGTAGGGCATATGATTGGCCGCCAGAGTGGGCGAAACAATCATCCAGCGTTCCAGCCACATACCCACATTAAGCAGCAACGAAATCGTCATCAGTATTTTCATATTGCGCCGGATGCGATGAGACAGCAGTGCAAATGGCAGCACCATGCCAAATATAATCATCGTCCACCAGAATGGTGCATAAGGTCCGGTGGCTTTTTCGATAAGCACTTCTTTATCAAACATATTATGGCCATACCAGACATTGGCAAATTCAATCAGGTTCAAATAAGTCCATACCATAGCGATGGCAAAGGTCAGTTTGCAGACCTTATCGAGAATTGGGTAAGTCAGATAATCTTCGTAACGGAAGGTGTAACGCAGCAGAATAAACAGCGTAATAATTCCGGCACAACCTGAATACAGTGCACCAGAAACAAAATAGGGCGGGAACGAGGTGACATGCCAGCCGGGCATAATGGACATGGCAAAATCTGAGGCCACAATGGAATGCACGGATACGGCCAGGGGAATAAGGAAACAGGCCATTAGCAAATAGGTGCGACGGAAGTTGCGCCACTGTCGATCAGAACCCTGCCAGCCCAGTGCCAGTGCGGTATACAGTTTGCGTCGCCAGCCAGTGGCATTGTCACGGCAAATGGCCAGATCTGGAATCATGCCAATATATAGAAATAACAGGGATGAGGTCAGGTAGGTCATAATGGCCACCAGATCCCATAATAAGGGTGAGCGGAAATTAGGCCACAGGCCACGCTCGTTGGGGTAGGGCATAGTCCAGTAAAAATCCCAGATGCGACCCAGATGAATCAGTGGAAACAGGCCGGCGGTCATTACCGAAAAAGCGGTCATGGCCTCGGCGCTGCGATAGATGGGTTTGCGCCAGTCCGACTGGGTAATGTGCAAAATGGCCGACAATAATGTACCCGCGTGGCTCACTCCAATCCAGAATACAAAGGTGGCGATATACAGCCCCCACATCTGCGGGCGATTGAGCAGGGCAGCGCCCATTCCATAATTGTACTGGTAGGCCACGGCGAAGCCACCCGCAGCCACCAGTGCAATGCAGACGCTGATCATAATCCAGTAAACACGGCGAGGCCGCTGCATACTGTGCAGCACATTCGCATTGATCTGTGCCCATTTAATGTCTTTGCGAATGTCTTCTTCCATTGCCTATATCTCCTCGTCTCGCACACGTTCGAGATACATTACGCTGGGTTCGGTATTGAGTTCTTCCAGAGGGCGATAGCCGCGCTCGGTTGCTGGATGTTTTTTGTCTTCTTTATGGCCAAACGTCATATTGTGTTTTTGCCACAGTTTAGCGACCTTGCTGTTGGCATCCGATAAATTGCCAAAGGTAATTGCCTGAGTTGGACACGATTGCTGGCAGGCGGTTTGTACTTCGCCGTCGCGCACCAGTCGATCTTCATTTTTGGCTTCGTTTTTAGCCCGGCGCAGACGCTGCACACAGAAGGTGCATTTTTCCATTACGCCTTTATCGCGCACGGTAATATCCGGATTCAGCTGTTGCTCCAGTGGTGATGGCCAGGTTTCATAGTAAGAATAGAAATTGAAATAACGGACTTTATACGGGCAGTTATTAGAACAATAGCGGGAGCCTACACAGCGGTTATACACCTGAGCATTAAGTCCATCCGGGGTGTGATAGGTGGCAGCCACCGGGCACACCGGTTCGCAGGTGGCGTGCTCACATTGCTGACACATCATGGGAATATACTGTGCCCCCTGTTCTGGATAACGGGTTTCTACTTCGTCTTTTTCGCCGGTGTGCCAGTAGCGCTCGATACGCATCCAGTGCATGCCCAGGCCACGGCCAAAGCGTTCACGACCCACGACGGCCAGATTATTTTCCGCATAGCAGGAGGTGACGCAGGCATTGCAGCCAATGCAGCTATTCAGGTCGATCACCATGCCCCAGCGGTAATCTTTGTGGTCATAATATTCATCACCCACCTGGCCGCTTTTACGAAACGCTGTCCAGTTTTCTATCATGCGTTTAACAGTCATGAATCACCCTCGTTACGGTTAAATGAATCGGCCGGGATAGTGCGAACCAGGCGGCGTTTGTGTTGTGAATCAGATTTGGCCAGTGAGACTACTGAGCTTTGTTCACCGGTGGCTTTAATGTTTACCCGAGTGGCATACAGAGCCAGCTCTCCGGTGTTGTGGTCGAATATGGGGTCAAGAATTTTTAGCGGGTTAACCCCCACACCTGCGGCATATCGGCCTGTGCTGTGACCTTGGCCCATGGGCACAGCGATGGCGTCAGGGTGCACGCCATTGAATTCGAATACCTTGACCCGGATGCTGCCGTGAGCTGAATTAATTTCGATGACATCTCCGGTTTTTACTTTCAGGCGAGTCGCTGTTTCAGGATGCATTTCCGCCCAGCTGTCCCACACAATGGTGGTGATCTGATCCGGCATTTCCTGTATCCAGGGTAGATCAGCATGGCGACCGTCATACAGTCCCAGTCGGGGAGAGGGAATCAGCGTAAAGGGATAGGCTGAATCAGTCACCGCCTGCTTAATATCTGGAGTCTGCAGGTTAATCTCAAATTGTTGAGATTCTGTTGGCAATTGCAGCAGGCCGGCGGCAACCGTATGTTCCCAGAAGGCTTCATCCAGCTGGTTAGTGGTGAAGGCCTGTTCCGGTGTTACCGGTTTATAGGTTGGTGGCTCTAATGTGGCGGGCAATTTCCATGGATTGGGTTGATTGGGCGGGCGCGCCTGTGCGCGTAATTTTGTTAGATTACTGCGTAAATAAGCATAAAAGTCCGGCCATTGTGTGTAGGTTTTGTCCAGCTTGCCCAGGCATTCCAGCAACAGGTCGCCGCTGGGTATCTGCTCTGCATGCAGGGGCTGCATTACGGGTTGCTGTAATTGCAGCAGACCCTGATCCGGATTGTAGGCGGGCACCTGACTGCCCCATTCTTCAAGAGATGAGCCCAGCGGAATCAGCAGATCGGCGAGTTCGGCGGTTTCGTCCAGATTGTTGGCAAACACCACTTTATTACTGATACTGGCGAAGCCTTTATCCAGTTCAATAAAATCCGGCGCACTGTAAATGGGATTGCTCTGAAAAACAAACAGAGTATCCACATCGGCCATATGCTTGCCAAACGATTGCAGAGCGGCGGTGCTGCCGCGCTGTGTTTGCAGATTGTCATAGGGTGAATGGCTGCCAGGGTGAACGGTCTGGCCGATATTGCCCAGTATGGCATTAAGCAGCCAGCCAGCGAATACCATCTGGCTGCCTTCAGCCTGGCCTTCTGCCGTGCCTCCTGTCAGCACCAGACTGGGGCTGCGCTTACTCAGTGCTTTGGCCAGACGCTGAATGCTGTCTACGGGGACATCGGTCTTCTGGCTGACAGTATTGATATCATAGGCGGCCAGAGATTTTAAAACAGCTTCGGGCAGGTCAACCCTGCTATTGTCTGCAAGTATATTTGCCAGCCCCAGAGCCAGCCAGACTTCGGTCTGGGGTCGAATCGGCAACCACCAGTCTGCATTGGCACCGCTAAGGCTCATATTGGGCTCTATCTGTATTAGCGAGCCTCGGGGTGCAGCACGGAACTGGCCGTACTCGGCAGCAAAGTGTACCGGTGATTGCCATGGTCCCAGAAAATCGGCACCGAAAGATAACACCAGTTGAGCCTTGCTCAGCTCCAGTCTGGGTGAGCTAAGGCCTAATGTGGTCTGGGTTGCGGTGCGCCAGTTTGCCTGTGACAGGGGTTCATAAACATAGCGTGGCGAGCTACCGATATTCTGCACCAGAGCATCCATTAACTGTTCAAGGTGTCCACCCACTTCACCGCTTATAAAGGCAAAGCTCTGTGGTTTTTTAGCCGCCGCCGCAATGGTTTTATGCAGCTGCGATTTTGCTTCATCCCAGCTAATGGGTTGCAACTTGCCATCTATGCGTTGCATCGGCTGGCTCAGGCGATCTGGATGATAATGCAGTTGCAGGCCAGCCTGTCCCATGGGGCACAGGCGTCCATAGTTGATGGGAGAGGATGGATTGCCTTCCAGTTTTCTCACTCGACCCTCGCGCACCCGTGCATGCAGACCACATCCGGCAGGACACTGGCGGCAGGTGGTGGCGTACCAGACTTCTTCGCCGGGGATCATAAAATCCTCCGGGTCGATATAGGACATAACGCTTTCTTTGCCATCTTCCAGCGAGGCATTGCCACAGCCATGCAGAGTCAGGAACAGGCCGCTGCCGCTGACGCCCATTAGCTTGAGAAAAGTTCGACGATCAACTGGATCAAAACTCATGCTACGGTCCTGTTTAACAGTTATTTATGACAATCCCAGCAATCGCTGGGGGCTTTGCGTAATGCCTTGCCATGCATGGCATTGTCTGGCATGGGCGCAGTGAGTGCTTTATCCGCTGCTTTAATTAGCCAGTCTTCGGTCGGCTGGGGTGTATCTGCCGGATTTTGTTGAAACTGTTCATGGCACTTCAGGCACCAGCCCATAGTCAGTGGGCGCTTTCTTTCAGCGACAGTCATGGTTTTAATATCGCCGTGGCAATATCCACAGACCTGTTGCACCGGCTGACCCTGTTTGAAAACAAAGCGTTGTATGTGACGTTCATGGGTGAAATAGACAAAGTCCGGCAGATCGTGGACTTTTTTCCAGGGTATAGGTTTGCGCTGTTCCCAGTACTGGGTCAGCTGCTTAATGCGATCCTTATCGGTGGCAACATAACGATGACAGCCCATGCATTTGGCCAGCGTAGGAATTCCCGCCACCGGACTGCGGCGAGCATAGCTGTGGCAATACAGGCAATTAATAGCATTGCCTTTATTCTCTACCGAGGCGGTATGAATATTATGAGGGAATTCAATGGGCTGAGCAGGGACGTCGGCCTGAGCAGGCGGGGAGCTCGAACTAATAAGCCATAACAGCAAGCCTGTAGCGACAGCCAGCAATAACAGGCCAGGCAGGGCAGAACCTGTCTGTAAACGATAGTCAGTTAACCCAGATTGCTGAAAATATGGCACAATTTTTTTTCCTTCACATTCGATAAGTGTTGGATAGGGGAAAATTGAAACAATTGTGATAAATTATTGTTATGCCTACATAAGGTAGACTACGTCTTCGTCAGATTATGTCAAGTCTCTGGGGTAATAAATTTCAGAATAATTAAGGGCAGGAATTGCACTTGATCCACAGATAACGGTTCTGCTATTTCCCTAAAGTGAAATATGTTTCTTATCGTTTGCTTTTAGATTAAGCAGGGTAATGATCTCATCTTTTTTAGCCTGTAATGAATGCAGGTGATATTTGCCAGGAATAATATTATTGATTTGAAATTGCCCCGGTTTCTGTAACACGAAATAATAAGAGCCGGTTATTACTACCACACTTGCCTTCATCCAGGGATGAAGATCGCAGGCCACATTAAAAAAACCTGTTCTTGGCATTATTTTTTTTACGGTTTGATTTCTTAGTGGTGTGGCCACATTGAACAGGGTGATGTTGTTTTCTGAAACATGCGCGTTGTGAAGTACAGGGTCTGTGTTTTTTATTTCTAAAATACTGCCTTTTTGAATAACCTGAAATGCAGGTTCAAAATTATTGTTATGGCTGTTGATAAAAGGGTGGTCTTTTTTTGATGCAGAAATAATGTTGTTTTTTGATACAGGCTCAAGATAAATAATTAGTGGTTGTTTATCAAGCTGCGCCACATTGCCCGTAAGAGTTGCATAATCGGAAGCATTTGCGGGGTTTAGTATTAAAAAACAAAGAAAGAATAAATAAAGTGAAGAAAGTGTTTCGGATAAGAAAAAATTTTTTCCAGAGTGGTCAGAACAGCAAAGGCTATTAATAAAATTTATTTTTACTGCCATCAGATTTTTTCACCATTTTGAATATTATTGAATTATAAACCCTCTGCAGGGTGGATCAAGCGCAGTGACCCAGCAGAATTAGTCGGCATTATTGGGGCAATAAAAGTATTCAATTAAAACAGTGTCTATACTAGAAACTATGAATTCTTCCTTACCAATAAAAATAATCAGAACAGATGTCAGGGTGAATTAGAATGTTAGTGTTTTCTCGTCTTAGCATCAGGCTACGCCTGATCATTCTTGTAAGTTTTGCGATTTTAGTACTCGTTATTACGACCACAGGGTCATTGCTGCTGTTTGATCGGTTTGATGTCAGTATTGGGCGTATTTATGATGACCGGATGGTGCCGCTTAAATTAGTCCAGGCGATTGCAGATGACTACAGCACCAATGTACTTGGTGCAATCGATAAGGCAAAGACCGATCTGATTTATCCCGATGAGGCACTGGTGATATTTACAAAAGCGCGCAATGACATCAATTTAAACTGGAAGGAATTCCGTGCTCACCAATTAACTCCGGCAGAAGAAGCGCTTGTTATTGAGATTGAATATCTGTTTGCTGATGCAGACCGCTATCTTAATCTGGTTGAAAACACACTTATAGATATGGGCGATGAAAATAATGATGAACTGCACCAGTTTGACGGGGCTCTTTATATGGTTATTGAGCCTATCCATAACAAAATAATTGAACTGGTAAATTACCAGCTGGAAACTGCCCAGCAGGAACGGCAACATGCGGCGGAGCAGTCGGATTTTATCGGTTACTGGTTTATGGTGATTGCTATTATTGCTGTTCTGGCTATGTGTGTGATTGGTTATCTGGTTGCATTTTCAATTATTCGGCCGCTTTATAAACTGCGGCATACAATAGAAGAAATTGAACAGAATCCGAGTCTTTCACTGCAGTCTCCCGCTGTTAGTAATGATGAAATCGGTCAGTTGGCCAGTGCTTTCTATCGCATGATACAACTGCGCCAACGTAATGATGAAGAAATGGAACAGCTAACTCAGCAGACACAAATGGCGTTTAGTGAGCTGACTGAACAGAAGTTTATGCTGGATCAGCATGCCATTGTCACTATTACCGATGTGCAGAGTGTCATTACCTATGCCAATGAAAAGTTCTCTCAGGTCAGCGGCTATAGCAATGAGGAACTGCTGGGGCAGAATCATCGCATCGTTAATTCTGGAGTTCATGATCGGGAATTTTTTCACCAAATGTACCAGACCATAGCCAACGGTAAAGTGTGGCATGGGGAAATCTGCAATAGAGATAAAGATGGATGTATTTACTGGGTAGACGCCACCATTGCGCCTTTTATGGGGAGTGATGGTAAACCAAAAAGTTATATTGCTCTGCGTACAGATATTACCGAGCGAAAAAAAGCAGAGATTGAATTAATCAATGCAAAAAATATGGCAGAAGAAGCCGTTCATGTTAAAAGCCAGTTTCTTGCCAGCATGAGCCATGAAATTCGTACCCCTATGAACGGGGTGCTGGGTATGCTGAGTTTATTGCAGAACACCCAACTGGATGAAGATCAGCAGCACCGATTATCACTGGCACAGAGCAGCGCTCAGTCTCTGCTGAGACTGATTAATGACATTCTTGATTTCTCCAAAGTGGATGCAGGCAAGATGGAGCTTGAAGCGCTGGACTTTAATCTGCGCAATCTGCTGGGTGAACTGGCTGAAGCCATGGGGCATCAGGCGCAGGATAAAAATCTGGAACTGATACTGAATATGACCGGTATTGAACATTCTATGGTTAAAGGTGACCCCGGTCGGCTCAGGCAGATTTTAACCAATATTATTGGCAATGCCATCAAGTTTACCTCCCAGGGGGAAATTGTGGTTGAGGTAAATTTACAGGAAGTGAATAAACAGCTGTGGCAGTTCAATTGCAGTATTCGAGATACGGGCATAGGCATACCGGCGGATAAAACAGCTAAACTATTCGACTCATTCAGTCAGGTCGATAGTTCAACGACCCGTCAATACGGCGGCACAGGTTTGGGGCTGGCGATTGTTAAAAAACTCTGTGAACTGATGGGAGGGCGCGTCAGTGTGTACAGCGAACCCGGTAAAGGCAGTTGCTTTGATGTGAGTGTGCAGCTACAGAAAAGTGAGCAGTCACAACAGGTATTGCCCAGTGTCGATATGCAGGTGCTGCAATTATTAATTGTGGATGATAATGCCACTAATAGAGAAGTGCTACGTGGTCAGCTGGAACATTGGGGCGCAAGCGTTTCTGAAGCCGAATCTGGCTCGAAGGCTTTGAGTATTTGTGAGCAGCAGTTGCAGTTAGAAGGTCAGGCTTTTTTTGATATCGCTTTTCTGGATATGCAAATGCCGGATATGGATGGTGCGGAGCTGGGTCAGTTACTTAAAGCTGATCCACGATTTAGCTCAATGAAACTGATTATGATGACATCGATGGGCTATCAGGGTGATGCGAAACATTTCGCCGAGCTGGGTTTTAGTGGTTATTTCCCCAAGCCCACCACCACCTCAGATTTATTTGAAGCTTTATCTGTAGTGGCTGAAGGCGGCGATGCTTTACAGCATGCTGAACCACTGGTGACCAGTCACTATCTGAAAACTCTGCTTCATAATGAAAATAAAGCATCCGCAAAAAAACGGCAGAAGCTGCCGGAAAATATACACATATTACTGGTTGAAGATAACTCGATTAATCAGATGGTGGCAACGGGCATTCTGAATGAATCTGGCCTGCAGGTAGTGATTGCTGAAAATGGCCTGGAAGCATTGCAAAAATTACAACAGGCATCAGCAAGCAATAATCCCTTTACTCTGGTATTGATGGACTGTCAGATGCCTGAAATGGATGGTTATGAAGCCACTCGGCAGATACGAATGGGTAAGGCTGGAGCACAGAATACAGATATTCCCATTATTGCCATGACCGCCAATGCGATGCAGGGTGATCGAGAAAAATGTTTGCAGGCAGGGATGAGTGATTACCTGTCAAAGCCGATTGAGTCAGAACAGTTGTTAGGCAAGTTACAGCAGTGGTTAACTGATGATGCGACACCTTTAAAATCAGAAAAAATATCTGCGGTAGAAAATTTACCTGCACAGCAGAAAACAAATTCAGTTGCGCCAGTGTGGGATCTGGAATCTGTGCTTGAGCGTTTAATGGGCAAGAAGGATTTACTTAAAACATTGCTTGAAGTCTTTTTTGATGAAAGCCCCGAACGCCTGTTTTCTTTACAGCAGGCAATAGATGCAAATGATAGTGAGCAGGTACGTTTTTTTGCACACACGATTAAAGGCGTAGCGGCTAATCTTAGCGGGTTGCGTTTACAGCAGCAGGCAGCGTTGATGGAAGCAGCGGCGAAAGAAGAAAATATGCAACAGATCATTGAGCTGATGCCTGAGTTGGTGGAGTTCAGTGAGCAACTTAAACAACGCTTTGAACAATATATTAAAAACCCGGACGCATAAAAAAAGCATGACCGAAAGGCCATGCTTTTAGTGTTTTACTGCAGGTGAAAACTTACAGCAAAGGCACAATCAGTAACGCCACAATGTTCATGATTTTGATCAGTGGGTTAATTGCAGGGCCAGCAGTATCTTTGTAGGGGTCGCCTACAGTATCACCGGTTACCGCTGCCTTGTGAGCATCAGAACCTTTACCGCCGTGATTACCATCTTCGATGTATTTCTTCGCGTTATCCCATGCACCACCACCGGTGGTCATAGAGATGGCAACGAACAGACCGGTAACGATGGTGCCAATCAGCACACCACCCAGAGCCTGAGCACCCATAGTCAGACCAACAATAATAGGCACTGCCACAGGTAGTAAAGAAGGCACAATCATTTCCTTGATGGCGGCTTTGGTCAGCATGTCTACTGCTTTTGAGTAATCAGGCTGTTCTGTGTAATCCATAATGCCGGGCTTTTCCTTAAACTGGCGACGTACTTCAGTTACGATGTCGCCCGCTGCACGGCCTACCGCTTCCATTGCCATGGCTCCGAACAGGTAAGGAATTAAACCGCCGATAAACAGGCCGATAATAACCATATGGTTAGACAGATCGAATGTTACCGACTGGCCATGACCTGATAGCGTGTTAGTAAAGTCAGCAAACAGTACTAAAGTTGCCAGGCCAGCAGAACCAATGGCATAACCTTTGGTGACCGCTTTAGTGGTGTTGCCCACTGCATCCAGAGCGTCTGTAGTAGTACGAACATCCTCAGGCAGCTCGGCCATTTCAGCGATGCCGCCGGCGTTATCTGTGATTGGGCCGTAGGCGTCAAGAGCGACGATAATACCCGCCATAGAAAGCATAGAAGTTGCTGCGATAGCGATGCCGTATAATCCCGCCAGTTCGTGAGCACCCCAGATAGAAGCACTGATTGACAGCACGGGCAGGGCGGTGGATTTCATGGAAACACCTAAACCTGCAATAACATTGGTGCCGTCACCTGTGGTTGAAGCCGCAGCAATGTTCTTAACTGGGGCATATTCAGTGGCCGTGTAGTATTCAGTAATCACAATCATCGCAATGGTTAATGCCAGACCGATGAGTGCTGCATAATAAAACTGAGTCGCACCTACTATGGTGCCATTGTCCAGTGTTAGTGACACATCGCCCATCATTTCATTGGTGACAAAATAGAAGGCAACTGCCGAGAAAACCGCCGCAACAATCGTACCCTTATAAAGCGCATTCATAATCTTTGCGCCGTCAGATGTTTTAACAAAGAAGGTGCCGATAATAGAACCGATAATAGAAACACCGCCCAGAACTAATGGGTAGGTTACCGCTAGCTCACCTATGTCTTTCAGCAGCAAACCGCCCAGTAACATAGTTGCAATAATGGTTACCGCGTAAGTTTCAAACAGATCCGCTGCCATACCTGCACAGTCGCCCACATTATCACCCACATTATCAGCGATAACCGCAGGGTTGCGTATGTCATCTTCAGGAATACCGGCTTCAACCTTACCTACGATATCCGCACCTACGTCTGCACCCTTGGTAAAGATACCGCCGCCTAAACGAGCGAAGATAGAAATAAGTGAGCCACCAAACGCAAGGCCAACCAGTGCGTGCAGAGCTTCGTCCTGTGGAACACCCATGCTGCTCAATGCAGCGTAGTAACCCGCAACACCTAACAGACCAAGACCGACAACCAGCATACCGGTGATAGCGCCGCCTTTGAATGCAACTTGCAGCGCGGGGTTAATGCCGTCTTTAGCCGCTTCCGCAGTACGTGAGTTAGAGCGTACTGATACGTGCATACCGATGTAACCGGCAGCACCAGAAAGGAATGCACCAATGGCAAAGCCAATAGCCGAGTACCAGCCCAGAGCCAGACCCATGGTAACGAATAAAGCAACACCCACCATGCCAATGGTTGTGTACTGGCGAGAAAGGTAGGCAATAGCACCTTCCTGAACGGCGTTGGCAATTTTCACCATTTTTTCATTACCCATAGGTTTGGATAAAATAGTGAAAATAGATAATACGCCATAAGTTATACCTGCGAGTGCGCAGACTAAGGCAATAATGAGTCCCGTGGACATTTTCTAACCCCCGTTTTATATGTGAAACTGGTTCACAGTGTGAGTGAACTGAAATCAGCCCGCTCGATGAAAAAAATTTAAACAGGCTTTTGTGAAGCCTTTTTAAAATTTAGTATTCTGTTTAGCAAAATATCAACTGAGTCTATATGTAAGCCTGTACATTGATGGTTGATGTATATCAACGTTCATTAATGAACACGATCTTCAGGCTTATAAAAAATTGATGCTAGCCAATAATTTTTTTATTGTTGTCCCTGTTTTACAGGTATTAAATTTTCTGCTTCGAATAGTACGACTATGTTGAAATTGAGTACAACATTAGATACTTATGTCGTGATAACAATCTTTTATTCATGGTTAATTTCTGGAGCTATCACCAACATTGTAGGAGCGAGTCTTTAGCTCGCGATTTTGCCAACCTGCAACAATCGCGAGCTAAAGACTCGCTCCTACAGAAAATCGGCTATTTATAAATACTGTCAAAATGAGTGCCTGGCATAAAGCCCCATAACTCATCCAGATTAAATTCTCTAATTAACTGATCAACAGCCTGCTGACCCTGATCTTTGTTTAGCTCACCTAAAATCATTTTGGTTGCAGTCTGGTTATAACCACCTGCAATGAAAACATGATCGGCGATGATTTCTCGTGCTTTTTCTAAAGTCATTGTTAAACGCTTTTTGTCCGCAAATGCTTTTTTTAAAATAAAAAAAGGGGAAGTCAAACTTCCCCTTTATCGTATTAAACTTCGAATATATCGAGTTTTTTATCAACTGACTGTAACTTCAGTGTTACATAATCAGGTAAGCCGTTGGCTTTATAAGCGGGATAAGCCTCACCCTTAATCAGTGGGTAAAGATAATCTTTACAGGCCTGAGTAATGCCGAAGCCATCATCAGTGATGTAATCCATCGGCATCATTTTTTCAACGTTGGCCACATCCGCTAAATTAGCTTTACCAATTTTCCATTCGTATGGATCGTTAGAGATACGATCAACCGTAGGCATAATTGAATTTTCACCGGCAATGGCAAACTCAACTGCTTTTTCGCCTAATGCGTAAGCCTGTTCAACATCAGACTCAGAAGCCAGATGACGCGCTGCACGTTGCAGGTAATCTGCAACCGCCCAGTGGAATTTGTAACCCAGGGCTTCTTTAATCATGTTAGCCACAACCGGAGCTGCGCCACCAAGTTGAGCGTGACCAAAGTTATCACGAGTGCCCTGTTCTGCCAGGAATTTACCGTCAGGGTAATGAATGCCTTCAGATACTACGATGGTGCAGAAGCCATGTTCCTTAACTTTTGCATCAACCTGCGCCATGAATTTATCCTGATTAAATTCGATCTCAGGGAACAGAATAACAACGGGAATACCTTCGTCTTCAATTAAACCACCCGCTGCTGCAATCCAGCCAGCGTGACGACCCATTACTTCGAGTACGAAAATTTTGGTAGAAGTTTTTGCCATTGAGCGCACATCGAAAGACGCCTCTAATGCTGAAACTGCAATGTATTTTGCCACTGAACCGAAGCCGGGGCAGTTGTCTGTAATAGGCAGATCGTTATCAACCGTTTTAGGTACGTGAATCGCCTGCACCGGGTAACCCATTTTTTCAGATAACTGAGAAACTTTGTAGCAAGTATCGGCAGAGTCACCGCCACCGTTATAAAAGAAGTAGCCAATGTTATGCGCTTTAAATACTTCGATTAAACGTTCGTATTCAACTTTATTGTCTTCCAGGCTTTTCAGCTTGAAGCGGCAGGAGCCAAAACCACCGGATGGGGTGCTTTTAAGGGCGGCGATATCGTCAGCAGATTCAAGATTAGTATCAATTAAATCTTCTTCCAGCGCACCGATAATGCCGTTGCGACCGGCGTAAACATTAGCAATCTTGTCTGAATGTTTACGGGCTGTTTCAATCACGCCACATGCAGAAGCGTTGATAACCGCGGTGACACCACCTGATTGTGCATAAAAAGCATTTTTTGCGCTCATTTGTTTTCCTCTAGTATATTTTTGATTCTGTTTCTGTGTCTATTGCAGGGGGCAGAGTGAAAGTTGCCAACTCTGATCCCGATTATTTCTGTAGGGTGGATCAAGCGTAGCGGATCCACCAGAGCTTCCCCAGGCAGTTGTTGCCGGATCCGCTGCGCTTGATCCAGCCTACGCAATATATTTCTCTGCTTAACTGGGCGCTATTGTAAAAAACAGAGATAATGAACTAAACCACAGCCCCAAACAAATTAAGCTTATTTATGGCTGCCTGTCCGCGACTTTATCATCTACTCCGCAGGTTTTTCCTGTCCCCGAGCCAGCCTCGGTTCGCCTTCGCCGTCCATATCAGACTGGCGGGCATGATCTGACTGCACCTGTAATAGAGAGATAATGCAATCCCCCATATCATCGTATTCCTGTACCCCGGTACCATATTGCTGATAGCCCTTATAGAAAAACTGGCAACGATAATTTTGCAGGCCGGATTTCATAATAATGAAGTTGCAGCCATTATGGCTCCATATTACCGCAGGGCATTCAGTGGATTCACGGTCGCTTGGGCTCAGGCGAACATCGGTTTCAGCTAATTTAAGCTCTATTTCAGCGTCTTTGCCCCAGCGTTCTTCCAGCGTGGATTGCAGAGTCCAGAGTTCGGTTTCGGTGAAATCAGTGATGGCGGCCATGGGTCTTGCTCGTGTAAAAATCTCAGAGCGGGGAGAATACCTTAATTGGGCTTAAATTTCATTGTCAAAAAAAGCAAAAGAAAACGCAAATGAACGCAAACAACGCAAATAAACGCGAATGTTTTTTTTGTGCGCTTTCAGCGCACTGCATTACTGTGATGAATTTACTTTTATTTGCGTGTATTAGCGTCCATTTGCGTTGTTTGCGTTTTCTTTTGCTTTTGGATTTCGAAACAGCTTGTGATTACTTGACTGTCACACCATTACGGAACAACAGGTTAGTGCCGCTGACACCGGTAGTGCCGGCACTGTCACCCACTGAATAGCTGGTCAGAGCGGCTTCGGCACCGATACCGACAAATTTTACACTGGCATCACCAATGCAGGTGCCGGAGGGGCATGGGCTGGTAACCTGGTCGATCAGATTAAGATTCTTATTAAGCTGATTGAAGGCGAGGGGAGCCGATGCCATCATGGAATAGGTCTGTGTATTGACGGTGACATCCAGAGTGTAACTATTTATGAGTTGATTCTGGAAATCCACATTCATATTAATATTGGCAAGACCTGGGGTGCTTGCGTCTATGGCTCCTGTTTGATCCGTAGGCAGAGTGCCCATGCCTGCTACTGTGGTGTAGTTTATATTTCCTCCCAGCCCACCCAGATTGCCCAGCTGAACGAGGCTGGTGACTTTATCGCTATATATAAAATGCATATTACTATTAGCTGGTTGGGTAATAGTCTGAGTCGTGCCATCGGCAAGATTTGTTGAGAACATATTGGTCTGACCCTGCCAGCGCCCCCAGTTCACGCCATAGGCGCTGCCGCCGAGGCTGGATGGCACGGGTGATGCAAAAGTGCCGGTGAGTGGATTGCCAATATCAAACTGACGCCGCACCAGTGCGCCTGCTGTGTTATCAAATGCTACTTCGTAACCGGATACCGGGAGATTATTGACCCCGTTCAGGCTGCCCAGCTTAATGCCCGCATTGGGGCCGGCGGTGATATTGGCGCCTACAAAGTTATTTCCGGTTTGAGCTGAGGAGTCAATAAAGGCAACGCCCATGACTGCGCCGAGAGGGGCATCTTTAATAACGGGCTCATTAGACTGTTGTTGCAAATTATCAGGCAACTGATCTGGGTTGAGCGGTGGCAGGCTGGTAATAATCTGTTGTAGAGCTGCAGTGGATGCCCGGACTCTGTTTTTAGCTATCTTTCTGCCCAGTCGTTGTTGGGCAAATTTTTCTGCATTGTCTTTGCCATGATCAGTTTTGTGTTGCGGGTCTTTACTCTGAGCACCATGTCTGGGTGTACTGTCGCTCAATATAGGCGGTGGCCGCAGGGTTTCTACCGGCGCCAGATCAGCTGAAGTCAGTTTAAAAAACTGATCATTATTAAAACGGTGTTCCCCCGATTTATTATTGATGACAATACTGCCATTGACTACACCACCATAGAGGCCATCTTCCAGACCGCCATTGCTTTTAGCCTGGCAATCACCCGCGCTGCATACCATAAGTCCATAGTGTGTGCCGCGAATACCAATAGTCGCGACGGAGGTTTTGACTCTGTAATTCTGTTTATTGCGATGGCCAATAGCACCGGTAATAGTTCTAAACCCGCCTTTAATTAATTCGAAAAAACTTTTTTCGCTGCCGTCTTCGCTGCCGTTATAACTGTACTCGCGAATTTTAAAAATGGTATTTGGCCGCAGTGAAATTAATGCGCCATCTTTAAACCGAAGCTGAGTATGGCTTCGACTCAGTGTTTTAAGTGTATCGCCTTTATATATTTTTGAATTTCTTTTTAATACGCGAGTGTCACCATTATTTTCTGCTTCCATGCCGCCAATATTAATCACCACTTTACCAATGATTTCAGCAGGGGGAGGGGTTTCAATTTTTTTCGCCAGCATTTTTCTGACTGGTTTTTCTTCTTTAGTTTTTTCTACAGGAATAATTTTAGCAGGGGCAGGTTTAATTTTTTCTACGGGAGCGATTTTAACGGCAGCGGGTTTAACTTTTTTCACTGCAAATTCGGGAATCAGCAGAGTAGCGCCCACACTCATTAAGCTGGCATTGCCCTGAAAAACATCGGCATTGCTTTTCACCAGTTCACGGCGGAACTGGGCGCGTAATTTTGTGTTATTGGGAAACATTTTACGCGCTATGCCATACACACTGTCTCCAGATTTTACCGCCCAGTGCGTGTTATTTACTATTTCGGCACTTGCCAGTGGAGACAGACTCAAGCCGGCTAAGGCGATGGCCAGCATAATAAAAGATATTTTAAAATCAGAAAGACAAAGCATTGTGTCCGTAAATGCACGCAAATGAACGCGAATGTTTTGTTTGTGCGCCAGAGGCGCACTGCACTCTGTTATTACTTTTGTTTTTATTTGCGCGCATTTGCGTTCATTTGCGGACAATATGCTTTTATGTTTTAAATTCCTGTTCATAATCCTACCTCTGATATAACGACTCTGTCATCCCTGCATGCTTCTAGCCGGGATCCAGTGACTTTAAAATCTGTAAAGTCGTTGGATCCCGGCTCAAAAGCATACCGGGATGACGGAAGTGTTTCGTGCAAAGTTCCTGGTTTATTAAAACGCATAATTCAGATTTACGCTGACAAGGGTTCGGTCAAAACTGTAAATATCCAGATTGGAGCTGTTATCACTCCATAAAAATTTAGTATCCAGTCGCCAGTCTTTGGCAAACAGCCACAGCAGCTTTGCTTCGGCGGAAATATAATTATCATCGCGGGTCTCCTGATTACTGAACACAATTTGTTCTGCGGCATAGCTGCTATTTTGCCAGCTAACACTGGTTTGCAGTCCCAGTTTCTGAGCCAGGCTTAACAGCAGGCCCGCACGTAATCCAAGAATATCCCGCTCGGTGTTTTCCAGCGCACCGGGCTCACTCGGGTTATCCGACTGCTCAGTTCCCACAGTCAGGCTGCTGGAAAAATAGGGTGACAGTGAACCAGAAAATGTCTGCTGATAACTTAAGGTCAGGTTGCTCAGGGTGGCATTGCGGTATTTTTGATCGGGGTAGTCGAGTTTGGCGAACAGCAAATTAGTGCTGAAGCTGGATTTCTGATCGAGATTCTTAAACCACTCCAGGGTGAGGCCACTCATATTACGAAATGCATTGCCGTCCAGTTTATATTGCTGAAACAGCAGCTCAGATTTATAGCGGCTGTGTTCACTGATGCGAGTGACCCCCAGCTGTGCAGTGCCGGTCTGATTATCGAATACATCCAGTTTGGCATTTTTATGTATATTGGCAGTGACGCCGGTATTGAACATCCAGCCGGGTGAAAACGGCTGAGTGATTTGCCAGGCCAGAGTCAGGCTACTAAAACTGTCATCCTGACTGACGGAGGTGGCATTCAAAATATTAGCCAGCACCAGCGGATTGTCATCATTCACTCCGCTGTTTACATTACTGTCGCTGCCATAACCCAGCTCTATATAGCCATTGGAAGTGGTTCGATAACGGGATTCCCGCACCCGAATGGCATCGAGGTAGCGGCTTGCTGTTTCCTGCACTTCTGCTGGAGGTTCGGTGGCCATAACAACTTCAAATTCCTGCCGTGAGCGCGCGTATTCTTCCAGCAGAAAATAACCCCGAGCTATTTCCAGTCGTGCCACATGATCATCCGGAAACACCAGCAATACCCGCTCCAGTGCAAACACACCCTGACTGGCATGGCCTGCATCAATAGCAGAAACACCGTAGAAATAATCAAAATAGGGATCGCCTTCCATCTGAGTGACGTACTGGCTGGCATAATCATACGCAGCCTGGCGCTGATAAGATTTAAACAGGCTCTGCAATTGCTGCATATCAAAGGCAGATTCAGCCTGGCTGAGAGGGGATAGAAATAGAGTTGAGAGTATGAGTATTTGAGCGAAGCTTTTAATCATTATGTTCCCTGTTAGTTCAATAACCCGCGTATCTATCGAGTATAGTTGAGGAAATCAGGCTGAAAAGATTAAAAGTAGAAGATTTATCCGGAGGGCGTGTAGGAGCGAGTCTTTAGCTCGCGATGCTGGCAGGCTACAACAATCGCGAGCTAAAGCTTCCGCATCCTGCTCACGCCCCTTACCTACATCCATATAGGCAAAGACTCGCTCCTACAGAATTGTGTTTTTCTTTTTAACTATTAACCAGACTGTTCTGAAAAATCGCCTTATGCACATCACCAATGCTGATAATGCCCACCAGTTTGTCGCCTTCAATAACAGGAATACGACGAATTTTTTTCAGCCACATCATAGCCGCCGCTTTGAGTACGGGAATATCTGCATCGACAGTGGCCACGGTGGAGGTCATCAGGTCGGAGACTTTTTTATTCATAATATTCTGGTAATTGCCTTCCAGTTTTTCATAATCGGGCACACCGCCTTCGCCCATTACTTCTTCGATTTGAGGAAACATACAATGCAGGATGTCTTTTTCTGATAATACCCCCACCAGTTTTTCATTTTCATCCACAACGGGGACGCCGGAAATCTTGTTAAAGCACATGATGGATGCAATTTCTTTAATAGATGTATCGGGGCTTGCAGCTTTTACAGCGGTAGTCATGATGTCTTTAACGATCATATTTATTTCTCCACAGGGTAACCTGATGTATTCAGGTCTTAGTTATATCGAATAAGGGCAAAGGGTGTCCAACAAAGATTACTGATAGACGGCTGCAATTTATTTATATAAGTATACGCTTATATATGTATTTTTACATTATTATTCAATATCCTGTCCTTCAGTTGCTTGATTTGAAGCAAAAAAAACATAGCCATACATAAATGCCTGTTTATAAACCAGGAAATACCGGTAGAATCACAGCGCATAACTTATGGGGTAAAAACCTGATGGCCGAGGCCGTAACAGGATTAAGCGTAAACGAAATCAACTGCACTCGGGGATACCGTGAGCTGTTTAGCGGGCTGAATTTTTCTATTCAGCCCGGTGAGATACTGCGCGTGGAAGGCGAGAATGGCAGTGGTAAAACCAGTTTATTGCGTATTCTGGCAGGGCTGGCAGAGCCTCTGGATGGCGGTGTGCGATGGAATGATCAAGCCATAAAACATCCGGACACAGGCTATTTCGAAACCATGTTCTACCTTGGTCATAGACCCGCCATTAAATATGAGCTGACCCCGGTTGAAAATTTATCCATGGCGCGGGCGCTATCTGGCAGCCGAGATGATAAAAGTATTGAAGAGGCTCTGCGCCAGATCGGCCTGTATGGTTTTGAAGAGATCATCAGTGGCAATCTGTCTGCAGGGCAAAAACGGCGAGTGGCACTGGCGCAACTATTACTCACCCGAGCAAAGCTGTGGATACTGGATGAACCCTATACTTCTCTGGATGTGGCTGCGGTTTCTTTTCTGGATGAGCTGTTTAAACACCACGTAAAAAATGGTGGCACATTAATCATTACTTCGCATCAGCCTGTTCAGGTAGAAGGCTGTGTCTATAAACGTTTGCTGTTACCGAATACTGAACTGGAACAGGTGGCTTAATGCAGACAAGTTTATCCGCCGCTTTCTGGGCATTGCTAAAACGCGATCTGAAACTGGCCTATCGACATAGAAACGAGCTGTTTAATCCGCTGTTTTTCTTTGTGCTGGTGGTGATGCTGTTTCCGCTGGGTACATCCCCTGACAAGCCCTTATTAATGACCATGGCGCCCGGTGTGATCTGGGTGGCGGCACTGCTGGCGTCGATGTTGTCTCTGGATACATTATTCCGCGCCGATTATGAAGATGGTACACTTGAGCAGATATTGATTAGCCCTCACCCCCTGTCTGTACTGGTTCTGGCCAAAATCATCAGTCACTGGTTAGTAACTGGATTTCCAATGATATTACTGGCGCCACTGCTGGCGATATTTATGTACTTACCGGAGCAAGGCATAGGGGTTTTGATGCTCACTCTGGCCATAGGCACACCGGTATTGAGCCTGATTGGTGCGATTGGTATGGGGTTGACCGTGGGTTTACGCAGAGGCGGTATGTTGCTGTCTTTGCTGGTGCTGCCCCTGTATATTCCGATCCTGATATTTTCTGCCAATGCGGTGGATGCCCATCTGGCGGATATGGCGATTAGAGGGCAGATTTACTTTTTATCTGCGGTGCTGGTGCTGGCATTAACTCTCGCGCCAGTGGCTGCGGCTGCGGCTTTGAGAATTAGTCTGGAGTAATTTGCAGAGTATATTTTTAATGACTGTTACTTCGAATAAAAGTTGTCATTCCGAGCGTAGCCGAGGAACCTTGCTACCCGGGTCGTTAAGATTCCTCGGCTGCGCTCGGAATGACAGACACTTAACTCGGAATGACAGATACTTACAAGGTTAGATTTAGAAACAGATGAAATTACCCGCAATCGTCCATAAATTTTCTTCACCACGTAACTTTTACGTGATGTCAGGCCGCATGATTCCCTGGTTCGGCTGGTCCTGTCTGCTGCTGATTATTGTCAGCCTGTATTACGGATTAGTAAAAGCCCCGCCAGATTATCAGCAGGGTGAAAGCTATCGCATTATGTTTGTGCATGTGCCTGCGGCCTGGATGTCCATGTTTGTTTATATGGTGATGGCCATCTCTGGCGGCATTGGTCTGATCTGGCGCATTAAGTTATCCGATATTATTGCCTCGGCCAGCGCACCTATTGGTGCTGCTTTTACCCTGATCGCGCTGGCAACCGGTTCACTCTGGGGCAAGCCCATGTGGGGTGCATGGTGGGTGTGGGATGCGCGTTTAACTTCAGAACTTATTCTGCTATTTTTATATTTAGGTTTTATTGCATTACAGGCATCAATAGAAGATCCACGTAATGCGGCTCGTGCCGGTGCGGTGCTGGCGCTGGTAGGCATAGTGAATATCCCCATTATTCATTACTCGGTTGAATGGTGGAGTACCCTGCATCAGGGCGCAACTGTGACCAAACTGGATAAACCTTCTATTCATATTGATATGCTGATTCCATTATTACTAATGGCGGTGGCGTTTAAACTTTATTATGTCACCTCGGTCTTAATGCGGGCTCGTGCTGAAATTTTACTTAGAGAGCAGAACAGCCGATGGGTGAAAGAGGTAGTTGAAAATGAATCTTGAAGAATTTTTTCATATGGGCGGTTACGCGGTTTATGTCTGGTCGTCTTACGGGCTGACATTTATTGTTATGCTGCTTATTTTTATTAACCCCATTTCGGCTCGTAAACAGATTTTGAAAGACCTGCGAATGAAGTATCATCAGCAGGAAAAACAGAAGCAGAAATAGAATGCTGTAAGCCCGTCATCCTCGAATGCTTCTATCGAGGATCCAGCGACTTTAAAGCCACTGGATTCCCGACACAGGCATTCGGGAATGACAAAAATAAATTAAATTTTAGAGAAAGATTATGACCCCACGCCAGAAAAGAATGACATTTGTAGCCGTATTAATAGCCGGTGTCGCCATTGCCATTACCCTTGCATTGCAGGCGTTTAATGAAAACCTGTTATATTTTTTCAGCACCACTCAGGTGGTGAATGGTGAAGCCCCAAAAGATCATAGTTTTCGACTTGGTGGTTTAGTGGTAGAAGGTTCAGTAAAACGCGATCCCAACAGTTTAAAAATAAGTTTTAATTTAACTGATACTATTAATGAAATTGAAGTTAATTACGAAGGCATACTGCCTGACCTGTTTCGTGAAGGTCAGGGCATAGTGGCGACCGGTAAATTAAATAATAAAATATTTATTGCTGATGAAGTGCTGGCCAAACATGATGAAAATTACATGCCCCCCGAAGTCGCTGACACGCTGAAAAAGGCCGGGGTAAAAAAACATAACGGGAATGAATTAAAATGATTGCAGAAGTCGGTCACTTTGCATTAATACTGGCGTTATGTCTGGCGCTGATTCAGTTTTTTGTTCCTATTATTGGCGCACAAACTCGAAACGCATCCTGGGTGGCGGTGGCGAAACCTGCGGCACTTGGGCAAACATTATTTGTCACCATCAGTTTTGCCTGTTTAATCTGGGTGATGGTTATTAATGATTTTTCTGTGTCCTATGTGGCTAAACAGTCCAACACAGAGCTGCCCATAATTTATCGCATCTCTGCGGTGTGGGGTGGACACGAAGGCTCGCTTTTATTGTGGTCTTTGTTTCTTGCCTTCTGGACGGCAGCGGTGAGTTTGTTCAGTAATAGCATGCCTAAAATTATGCAGGCCAGAGTGCTGGCGATAATGGGTTTTGTGAGCATCGGTTTTTTACTGTTTTTATTATTAACCTCTAATCCTTTTTTAAGAATGTTTCCCGCGCCATTAGAAGGGCGCAGTTTAAATCCATTGTTACAGGATGTCGGATTAATTATTCATCCGCCCATGCTTTATATGGGCTACGTTGGTTTTTCTGTGGCCTTCGCTTTTGCCATTGCGGCCATGTTAGGCGGTCGACTGGATGCAGCCTGGGCAAGATGGTCTCGCCCCTGGACCAATGTTGCGTGGATGTTTTTAACTTTCGGCATTGCACTGGGAAGCTGGTGGGCTTATTACGAACTTGGCTGGGGCGGCTGGTGGTTCTGGGATCCGGTTGAAAACGCTTCCTTTATGCCCTGGCTGGTGGGCACGGCTTTAATTCATTCTTTAGCAGCCACCGAAAAACGCGGCGTGTTTAAAGCCTGGACGGTATTGCTTGCCGTGTTTACTTTTTCATTAAGTTTGCTGGGTACTTTTCTGGTGCGCTCAGGGGTGCTGACTTCGGTACATGCGTTTGCATCAGACCCGGGGCGTGGTGTATTTATTCTGACTTTCCTCGCCGTGGTTGTAGGTGGCTCGTTACTTTTATATACCTGGCGCGCACCACAAATTCGCAGCGCCACAAAAGTGAATATGCTGTCTCGCGAAGGTGGCCTGTTAATTAATAATGTATTGCTGGTGATCACCGCTGCATCTGTATTGCTGGGAACACTGTACCCATTATTTTTAGATGCGATGGAACTCGGAAAAATTTCTGTAGGGCCTCCGTACTTTAATTCGGTATTTGTGCCACTGACGATTCCCATTGCTGTTCTGTTGGGCGTGGTTTCATTATCTCGCTGGAAACAGGATTCATTTGGTCGTTTATTTGCTGAAGTAAAATGGCTGCTACTGGCCAGTGTGATTTTAGGTGTGGGCATATCGTTGTTAATGCTGGATGAAATTAAATGGGGCGCACCCCTGGCGATTACACTGGGCTTCTGGATTACTTTTACCAGTCTGTTAAATATTTATCAGCGCATTGAAAATCGTGATAATAAATGGCAGGCGTTAAAGAATATTCCCCGTGGTTTTTACGGCATGATCTTCGCGCACATGGGCGTGGCTGTATTTGTTGTGGGTATTACACTGACTAATTTATACAGCATTGAAAAAGATATCAGATTGACGCCGGGTGAAGCTTACAATATTGGTGGCTATGATTTTGTGTTTAATAAAGTCGGTGATATCAGCGGGCCAAACTATAAAGCCGTGCAGGGTGAATTTAGCGCAAGTTATGAAGGTAGCGAAGTGGCGCAGTTGTTTACCCAGAAACGATCCTATAATGCAGGTGGCATGCCGATGACAGAAGCTGGCATCGACGCCGGTTTATTCAGGGATTTATATGTGTCACTGGGTGAGCCATTAGGTGACACAGGTGCATGGAGTGTGCGCCTGTATCACAAACCGTTTATTCGCTGGATCTGGCTGGGCAGTATATTTATGGGGCTGGGTGGTTTGCTGGCAGCAACAGACAGACGTTATCGCATGATTGTAAAAGAAGAAAATAAATCTTCAGTTGCCATTGAGGGAGCAGCTTAGTGTCTCGTTATTTTGTATTAGCCGGTTTTGTTTTATTAATTGGTGTGTTCGCTGTTGTGTTAAATAAAATGGGCACGGGGGAATACAATCCAAGAGATATTCCAACGGAATTTATTGGTAGAACTGCACCTGATATCAATGTGCCTGATTTATTTAATCCAGCAGAAATTGTAACTACCACCGCAATGAAAGGTCGGGTCTGGTTATTTAATGTTTGGGGTACATGGTGCCCTGAATGCTGGAAAGAACATAAGAATTTAATTTATCTTGCACAGCAGGGCATACCCATTGTTGGGCTTAACTGGCGTGATGAAGCCAGTGATGCCAAAGCCATGCTGAAAAAGTTAGGTAACCCATTTATACAGATTGGATTTGATCCCGATAGTAAAGTAGCAATTAACTGGGGCGTGTATGGCGCACCAGAAACATTTTTAATTGATGAGCAGGGTAAAATTCTGGCCAAACATGCCGGTGGTATTACACCGCAGATATGGGATAGAAAATTTAAAAAATATTTTTCTCCGCTTCAGTTTAAGGGAAAACAATAATGTTATTAAAAACAGTGCAGTCATTTTGTCTGGCTATAATTATTGCATTATCTTTTTCTGCTCAGGCCAAAGTTGAAATTCTAAAGTTTGAAAATTCCGCAATGGAAGCAGATTACCGGCAGCTGGTAAATGAGCTGCGGTGTCTGGTTTGCCAGAATCAGAATCTGGCTGATTCCAATGCAGAGCTGGCGCATGATATGAGAAATCAGGTGGCAGAACAGTTAAAAAAAGGCTTAACACGAAAAGAAATAGTAACTTATATGGTTGATCGCTATGGTGATTTTGTTATGTACCGTCCGCCATTTAAATCCACTACGATGTTGCTCTGGTTAGGGCCTGTTGTTTTCTTTATTATTGCTGCCGCAGTGATTGTTTCATTTGTGCGAAAGCAGAAAATAGATAAATCTGATTTGTCCGAGCAGCAGACGAATAAAGCGCATTCGTTATTAGATGAATGAAAATAGAAGAGTAAAATGTTGTCGTATGTTATATGACAAAAGCAAAAGCATGTCATTCCGAATACAGGAGTTTGTCATCCCGAGCGCAGTCGAGGGATCTTGCTACCCGGGAATCAAGATCCCTCGACTGCGCTCGGGATGACAGAAAGAAGAAAACTGCGATACTCTTTTGACATACGACATACGACATACGACATACGACATACGACATACGACATACGACATAAAAAATTTCGAGAATATACATGTTTGAATTTGTAATAATAGTTTCTATATTAATCCTCCTGGCACTGCTATTTGTCGTGCCTGTATTATTTAAAACCAGTCATTTACCCGTTGAAAATTACGATGAACGCAATACACAAATTGCACGTGAACGTCTGCATGAATTAAAACAGAATTTAACTTCAGGTGAAATGACTGAGGCCGATTTTGACAGCGCCAGACTGGAAGTGGAAAAAAATCTGGCGATTGATTTATCAACAGTTCAGCAAAGTGAACAGGAAATAGAAAACAGTTCCAAACCTCTGGGTCTGGTATTCATTGCACTGGTGCCGGTGCTCGCTGCAATACTGTATATGCAGCTGGGTAATCCTGATGCAATCAATGCACAACCTGCAGCACATACTCAGGTGAAAAATTCAGCTGACAGTAAACCAAAAATGACAATGCAGGAAGCGGCAGCCAAACTGGCTGAACGATTAAAAGAAAAGCCGGATGATCCGCGGGGCTGGTTTATGCTGGCGCGAACTTATATGGCAATTCAACGTTATGAAGAAGCGGTTACAGCGTTTGAAAAAACCATTGAGATGGTAGATGAAGATGCTGATTTGCTGGTGCGTTATGCAGATGCACTGGCAATGACTAATAAGGGTTCATTAGTCGGCAGGCCACGTCAGGTAATTGAAAAAGCCCTGTCTCTTGATCCTCGTCACCAGCAGGGTTTATGGCTGGCCGGGGTTGCGGCCATTGAAGCAAAAAAATTCAAAACAGCGTTAAAATATTTCCTGACTCTGAAACCGATGATGGCGTCTAATCCTGATGTTCTGTCACAGTTGCAGGAGATGATTAATAGAACAGAGCAGGAACTAACCCAGGCTGATATTAAATCTGTGCAGGCATCTTTGCCTGAATCTTCAGTTAAAACAGAAAGAGTTAAACAGGTATCGGCGGCTGAAATTAAAGTAAACGTATCACTGGATCAGGCATTAAAGCAGAAAGTGTCGCCACAGGATGTGGTCTTTATTTATGCCAAAGCCATGAGCGGCCCACCTATGCCACTGGCCGCAGTGAGAAAAACCGTGAGTGAATTGCCACTTACTATTACATTAAATGATGCGATGGCGATGATGCCGGCGATGAAGCTATCCAGTTTTGCACAGGTTAAAATTGGAGCTAAAATTTCAAAATCAGGTATGGCTACATCATCTACTGGAGATTTATTTGGTGAATTGCAAAACATTAATGTGAAATCTGCAGGGAATGTATCGGTTGTTATAAATAAGGTTCGAGAATAATTCTTCGAGCCGGCTTTAATTAGAGATCCCCAGCAATGACAGTGGATTTTATAATTGAGTCACCATATTTTATAGCGGCTCTTTTTTTTATAGTGGCCTTTGTCTATTCCTCTGTAGGGCTTGGGGGCGGGTCATCGTATACAGCGCTAATGGCTATATTTGGTGTCAATGCACTGGCCATACCTATGGTTTCTTTGTCACTTAATCTATTCGTTACCTCAATAGGCAGTTTTAATTTTATAAGAAACAGGCATGCCAGAATAAAGCTTATTTTGCCCTTTTTAATCTCTTCTATGCCTATGGCATATTTAGGCGGGGCGCTTAAAGTACCAAAAGAAATATTTTACTGGATTCTTTTAATATCATTAATTTTTGTGGCTGCCCGTATATATATCTGGCAGAACATAGCCATCAAATTTAATTTTGGGCAAAAAGAAAAAATAGTTATCTCATTAATTTCTGGTTCAGTGTTGGGTCTGGTTGCTGGTATAGTTGGTATTGGTGGGGGTATTTACCTTGTTCCCTTAATAATAATTTTAGGGTTGGGTACAGAAAAAGAAGCAGCAGCCTGTGGTGCAATTTTTATCTGGCTCAACTCTTTTGCAGGATTGTTATCCCGGTTTCAGTACAACTCTATCGATTTGATGAATTATATTCCATTAATCATTGCGGTTTTGTCTGGGGGCGCATTGGGTTCATTTATGGGGTCGTTTAAGTTCTCGCCCAGAGTGATGGAAAAAATGTTAGGCGTGGTAATTATAGCGGCCATATTTTTCTTAACAAAAAAGGTGATATTTTTTTAATCGGATAAATAAAACAGATGCAGTACTATATGAGTTTGTTTAATGTTCGGTTTCATAATTATTTGAGGTTGTTTAGCAATCAGTGTTCTAACTTTTAAGGAGAGAGAAAATGAGTAACCCCGTAGTTGCAGATAATAAACCAAAACCAGTCACTCTTAGTAAGAACGAAGAATATTATTTCTGCACCTGTGGTCGTTCACAGAAGCAGCCTTTCTGCGATGGTTCCCATGCAAGTACAGAATTTAAGCCCAAAGCATTCATCGCAGATGAAGATGGCGAAGTTTATTTATGTGCATGCAAGCATACGGCTAATGCGCCTTTCTGTGATGGCTCACATAAACAGTTTGATGATGAAAATATTGGTAAAGAGGGGCCTGGATTAAAACTGGAATCTACTGAACTGCCGGCTGCTATTCCAACACTGGAAGAACCCACGGTTGCATTTATTCACCAGCTTGCCAGAGAAGGTTTATCTAAATTAGGTCATCACGGACAAATGACCTCTATGGGAGTGCCGCGTCATCAATTGCCTCATTGGGATGATTTACAAATTATGGCAGCTCAGATGGCAACTAAACCATTAATGGAAGATCAGGTAGTTGGCACAGAATTAATTATTGGCCCAGAAGCTAAAAAACCTCTGCAATTAAAAATCCCTCTGTTTGTATCGGATATGAGTTTCGGTGCATTATCTGAAGAGGCAAAAATTTCTCTGGCAAAAGGTGCAGAGCTTGCAGGCACAGGTATCTGTTCCGGCGAAGGTGGGATGTTGCCTGAAGAGCAGGAAGCGAACTCTCGATATTTTTATGAATTAGCCAGTGCTGGTTTTGGTTATAAAGAAGAGCTGCTAAAAAAAGTACAGGCATTTCACTTTAAAGGTGGTCAGGGTGCAAAAACAGGTACGGGAGGGCATCTGCCCGGGAATAAAAACATCGGTAAAATATCTCAGGTGCGAGATATTCCTGAAGGCCAGTCTGCCGTATCACCTCCGACATTTAAAGATCTCTCCAGCGTAACTGATTTTAAATATTTTGCAGATCGCGTTAGAGAAATTACGGGTGGTATTCCCGTTGGTTTTAAACTCAGTGCTAACCATATTGAAAAAGATATTCAGTTTGCTCTTGATGCCAGTGCAGATTACATTATTCTAGATGGCCGCGGTGGTGGCACAGGTGCTGCACCTGAAATGTTTAGAGATCATATCAGTGTGCCGACTATTCCTGCGCTGGCACGAGCTCGCCGTTATCTTGATGAGCAAAAGGCAAGCGGTCGTGTCACGCTTATTATTACCGGGGGTCTTCGAGTGCCCATCGATTTTGTAAAAGCTATGGCGCTGGGTGCAGATGGTATTGCGATTTCAAATAGCGCGATGCAGGCAATTGGCTGTGTTGCAGCAAGAATGTGCAATACAAATAATTGCCCCGCAGGCATTGCAACTCAAAAAGAAGATTTACGTCAGAAATTAAATATAGATAAATCATCAGCCCAGTTGCATAATTTTTTTAATGCATCTGTGGAATTGATGCAGGTTATGGCCAGAGCATGTGGACACGATAATCTGGCGAAATTTAATAAAGCTGATCTGGCAACCTGGCATCGTGATATGGCTTTACTTTCAGGGGTGGCGTATTCGGGATTTTCAGATATATCGGGAGTATAAAAATATAATGATGAGATATAAGGCAATAAAAATAATGAAAGCGTTCATATCTATATATATTGTTTTGTTTTCTATAATTTCACACGCTCATGCTAAAGAAATTCAGTTAAATACAGAAATAGAATTACATGACTGGTGTAAAGATAAAGCAGAAAAATATTTTCGTGCTAAAGAAAAAACATTGCACAACTGGCTGGCTTCCTGGCGGGTTGAAAAAAATATTATAGATATAAAAGCCACCGCGGAAGCAGATAATGTTAATTATGTTACTAAATGCAGAGTTAAAAAAGGCTCAACATCAAAGCTGGCTGTTATTTCAATAGCTGAGAGTAAAAAGCCTGAAATTAAAGTTAAAACTGAAACTGAAGTTAAAATCGAAGCTGAAATTGATATTAGAACTGAAGCTGAATCAGTTGAGCCTTAATTTATACGGAACTAAATAGAGATAATTGTCTGAACTACTACACTTAAATTAAATGACAACATATTCTGCATGCTGTCATTCTCCCATTTGACTTCCTGGATAAAAAATTGATTTATATCAAATTCTGATATTGCGTTGATATTCTATTAGTCTATTATTTATTCAACTCAGTTTGATGTATTCAACACTAGGTTACGTCTTATATCGATTCAGGGTGCAGGAATTCAAATCCAATCCTAAGCATAAGAATATTCAAATAATCTAAAATACTTGATTAATGTCAATTTAGATTAAAAAGAATATTGCTAAGTTAATACATAGATTTTCTATAAAGGCATAGGTTCTTTAAATGGCGACACAACTTAGCAGAGCACAGTTTCTACGAGGTGACTTCACCTCAGAGGGGACATTTCGTCCTCCGTGGGCTCTGGCTGAGGCCGATTTCATCGAGTTATGCGACCGTTGCAATGCCTGCATTAAAGCCTGTCCATCCAGATTACTCAAACTGGGTAGTGCTGGTTTTCCAGAGATCAGTTTTCAAAAAAACGGCTGTGATTTTTGTGAAGCCTGTGTCAGAAGCTGCCACACTCAGGCGCTTCATATTAACAGTGAAAACCATTATCAACCCTGGCAGTTAGTGGCCGGATTTAAACAGAATTGCCTGTCTGAAAATGGCGTAGTCTGTCGCTCATGTGGTGACGTATGTGAAGGCCGTGCCATTAAATTCAAGATGATTGTAGGCGGTTCTGCACTGATGCAGATGGATGCCAGTTTATGCAATGGCTGTGGTGAATGTGTATCTGTTTGTCCGGTACAGGCAATAGAAATGAAGCATAAAAAAACGGAGATTAATAATGAGTGAATATAATATTTGCGGCGTGCTGATTCATGCTAAGCAGGGGTATGCATTTCAGGTGAGTCAGCAGCTTGAAAAAATACCCGGTGTTGAGGTTCATTCATTAACCGATGATGGTCGCATGGTGGTGACGGTTGAAAGTGAAACAAGAAGAATAATTGGCGACACAATATCCGGCTTTCATAAAGTTGAGCATGTTTTGTCTGCTTCCATGGTTTATCAATATAGCGATACTGAACAGGAGATGTCAGCATGAAAATGACTCGACGTGATTTCGTAAAGAATAATGCCATTGCCGCAACGGCAGCTGTAGCAGGTGTTAGCATTCCGGGAATGAAAGATGCTCTGGCTCATGCTCAACAGCTTGGGCATAAACATGACATACGCTGGGATAAAGCAGCCTGTCGATTCTGTGGTACCGGTTGCAGTGTTCTGATTGGTACGCGAGATGGCAGGGTGGTGGCCACACAGGGAGATCCTGAGTCACCGGTAAATCGGGGTCTGAACTGTGTTAAAGGTTATTTTCTGTCCAAGATTATGTACGGTAAAGATCGCCTGACTAAACCACTATTAAGAAAAACCAATGGACAATATGACAAGGAAGGAGAGTTTGAAGAAGTTTCCTGGGATGAAGCCTTCGATGTAATGGCCGATAAATTTAAAGCGGCACAGAAAAAAACCATGGAAGAAAACAAAGGCAAACCGGTAGAAGAAATAACCTCGCGTGTAGGCATGTTTGGCTCAGGTCAGTGGACTATCTGGGAAGGTTATGCTGCTTTAAAAATAATGAAAGCAGGATTTCGTACCAATAATATTGATCCTAATGCACGCCATTGTATGGCATCAGCTGTGGGTGGTTTTATTCGTGGCTTTGGTTCTGATGAGCCAATGGGTTGTTACGATGATCTTGAACATGGCGATGCCTTTGTTTTATGGGGTTCAAATATGGCAGAGATGCATCCCATTTTATGGACACGTATTACCGATACTCGTTTAACTAAACCCGGTTGTGAAGTGCATGTGTTATCCACTTTTGAACACAGAAGTTTTGACCTTGCGGATAATGGCATGGTATTCAAACCACAAACTGATCTGGCAATATTAAATTATATTGCAAATTATATTGTGCAAAACAAAGCCTATGATGAAAAATTCATTGGCAAGCATGTGAACTTTAAAAAGACACCAACAGATATAGGTTATGGTTTACGATCCGAACATGAGTTACAGAAAAATGCAAAGAATGCGAATAAAGGCAAGCTGAGTAAAATCAGTTTTGAAGAATATAAAAAATCTCTTGAACCCTACACTCTGGAATACGTGTCTGAACTAAGTGGTGTGCCAGAAAAAAATCTATTACGTCTGGCTAAACTGTACTCAGACCCTGAGAAGAAAATCACCTCTCTATGGACTATGGGTTTCAATCAGCATACTCGTGGTGTGTGGGCAAATGGTCTAATGTACAACATACATTTATTAACTGGCAAAATTTCACAGCCCGGTAATGGCCCATTTTCATTAACCGGTCAGCCTTCTGCCTGTGGTACAGCCCGTGAAGTGGGTACATTTTCCCATCGCCTGCCTGCTGATTATGTGATTATGAAAAAATCGCATCGTGAGTTTGCAGAAAAAATATGGGAGTTGCCTGCTGAAACCATTCCCGGTAAAAAAGGCTATCACGCTGTAAAACAGAATCGTATGTTAAAAGATGGCAAGCTAAATGCGTATTGGGTTATGTGTAATAACAATATGCAGGCCGGAGCCAATATGAATGAAGAAACTTTTCCCGGTTATCGCAACCCTGATAATTTTATTGTGGTTTCTGATCCATATCCAACGATTACTGCTATGGCGGCTGATTTAATTTTACCCACAGCCATGTGGGTTGAAAAAGAAGGCGCCTATGGTAATGCAGAGCGCCGTACTCAGTTCTGGCGTCAACAGGTGGATGCACCGGCTGGAGCCAAATCTGATTTATGGCAACTGATGGAGTTTTCTAAACGTTTCAAAATGGATGAGATCTGGCCTGCAGATTTATTAGCAAAAGCACCTGAGTATAAAAGCAAAACTATGTACCAGGTGTTGTTTGAAAATGGACAGGTTAATAAATTTAAAAAACAGACGGTGACGGATGATCGTGGTAATGAATATCACAATGATGAAATGGATGACTGTGGTTTTTATGTGCAGAAAGGTCTGTTTGAAGAATATCGTCGCTTCCAGCTAGAAGGCAAAAAGAAAGGGCATGAACAGGCTCCCTTCGATCGTTATCATGTAGAACGGGGTTTACGCTGGCCGGTGATAAATGGCAAAGAAACTTTATGGCGTTACGCAGAAGGTTATGATCCTTATGTTAAAAAAGGCGAGGGCTTCAGGTTTTATGGCAGACCTGATGGTCGTGCAAATATTATCACCGCGCCTTATGAACCTGCGGCTGAAAGTCCGGATAAAGAATATGATTTGTGGTTGAGTACAGGTCGTGTTCTGGAACATTGGCATTCAGGTACTATGACTCGTCGTGTTCCTGAACTCTATCGCGCATTCCCTGATGCAGTTATTTTTATGCATCCTAAAGATGCAAAAAAACGCGGCCTGCGTCGAGGCTTGACTGCAAAAGTGATTTCACGTCGCGGTGAGATAGAAGCAATGGTTGAAACACGCGGACGTAATCGAGTGCCAGAAGGATTGATTTTTGTGCCCTGGTTTGATGCGGGAAGATTGATTAATAAGGTAACTCTGGATGCAACCGATCCTTTATCAAAAGAAACCGACTATAAAAAATGTGCAGTAAAAGTTGTTAAGGCATGATTCTTTATAGTGTATTGATGATTGCACCAATCAGTTTAAATTTACATCAGAGAGAGATTTTGTCATGAAGAAATCACTGATAATCGGACTAGTTTTTATATTAACTACTACTGGATTAGTTTCGCAGGCTTATTCAGAAACAATTGCTTCTTTGCGAGGGGATAATGATATTGATTCTCCGTCTAATCCTGTCGTTGTAAAAAGAAATATAAGCGATCGAGATCCTATAGAGCGTGATTATGTGCAACAGCCGCCATTGATCCCGCATAAAACAAAAGGATATAAAATTAATCTTAAATTTAATAAATGTTTAACCTGCCATAGCTGGAGAAATTACAAGAATGCTGGAGCAACTAAGATTTCTCAAACACATTTTGCTGACCGCGATGGCGATGTGTTGTCAAATGTAGCTGCACGACGCTATTTCTGTACTCAATGCCATGTGTCCCAGACGGATGTAAAGCCACTGGTTGAAAACGAATTCAGGCCTGTTAAAACCATTCATAAATAGAATAGTTAATAAATAATACAAAAATTAAACAGAGGCATAAGATGAATATTAAAGACTTAATGGATAAGCTTGGTCGGCCCGCTGCTGCTTCTCTGGGAAGCATTCTTATCGGTGGTTTTGTCGCAGGCATTATTTTCTGGGGTGGTTTTAATACTGCAATGGAAGCGACTAATCAGGAATCGTTCTGTATTTCATGCCATGAAATGGAAGAAAATGTTTACCAGGAATATCAGGATACAATACATTATTCTAATCGTTCTGGTGTAAGAGCAACCTGCCCGGATTGCCATGTTCCCAAACCATGGATTCATAAAATGATACGTAAAGTACAGGCTAGTAATGAATTATTTCATAAAGCGATGGGAACCATTGATACGCCAGAGAAATTTGAAGCTAAGCGTTTACAACTTGCGAGGAATGTATGGAAAGCAATGAAAGCAACAGATTCAAGGGAATGTCGCAACTGTCATGATTATGAGTCTATGGATTTTGTTGCCCAGCAGCAACGTGCAGTGAAAAGACATAGCAAAGGTCTGGAGGAGGGTAAGACCTGTATTGATTGTCATAAAGGTATCGCTCATTCATTACCGGCTATGTATGAAGAAGATCCCAGTGCTGTAACAGGCAGTGCAGGCCATTAATCTGCTTGCCTGCTTTAACTGATGAATTTATGGCAGAATAGCTATATGACTATTCTGCCCGATAACATTATTTCTTTCTGGTACTCAAAAGAAATCAGTCCTTTCTGGTTTCGCTCCACTAAAGAAATTGATCAAATAATCTGTGATAAATACTATGATCTCTGGGTGCAGGCAGAAGCAGGCAAACTGGATGACTGGATAGACAGTGCTCGAGGATGTCTGGCACTGGTGATTGTGCTGGATCAATTCCCATTAAATATGTTTCGCAATAAGGCCAGAAGTTTTTCAACAGAAGCTCAGGCTATAACAGTCTGTAAACATGCTATTTCACTTGGCTATGACGATCAGCTGGATAAAAGCACCCTTTCTTTTTTATATATGCCACTTATGCACAGTGAAAATAATGATGACCAGAATATGTCGGTTACTTTATATCAGCAGGCAGGGCTTGAAGCGAATTATAGATTTGCACAACATCATCAGGATATAGTGAAGCGTTTTGGCCGTTTTCCTCATCGCAATGCTATTCTGGGTAGAGAAAGTACCCAGCAGGAAATTGAATATTTAAATTCTGATTCCAGTTTTAAGGGTTAGTGGATAGTTGGGTGTCTGTTTATGTCCTGTAGCGGACATCAAAGTCGAAAGCTATTTTCCGCAAATGAACGCGAATAGGCGCAAATAAAACATAAATACAGGAGCGGGCATTGCCCCGCATCCTGTCATCCCGAGCGCAGCCGAGGTGCCTACGTCCATGTAGGCACCTCGGCTGCGCTCGAGATGACAGACTGTAGAATGAAGCCATATCCAAACGTTTGTTTTATTTGCGTCTATTCGCGTGCATTTGCGGTAAGTCTGTTTTCTTTTAAGCTTCCGCTGCTGACTAATAGCAGATATATCATCTTTTAAATTTCCCCATTCGACTGTATCCTATGGACATATATTGTCATGCCGTTTTGGAGCATCCGTTGAAGTTCACTGTTGAAGAATTCCGCGCCTGGAAAAATAAGAAAGTCACCCTGTTAGGCATGTCTGGAGTAGGTAAAACCCATCTGTCTACCATGCTGCGTGATAACCACTGGTTTCACTTTTCTGGCGATTATCGTATTGGTACTCGCTATCTGGATGAGCCTATTCTCGACATGATAAAAGAGCAGGCTATGCAGGTGCCTTTTTTGCATGATTTATTACGCAATGACTGGATATATATTCGTAATAATATCAAGGTACACGATCTTGGCCCGGTACTCAGTTTTGTAGGTAAGTTAGGTAACCCGGATCTGGGCGGTGTTGAGCTGGATGACTTTATTAAGCGCCAGGCGCAATATCGGGATGCAGAAATTGCCACCATGAATGATGTGCCTGATTTTATAGAAAAGGCGCAGAATATTTATGGCTACCAGCACTTTGTAAATGATATGGGGGGTAGTTTGTGTGAATTAGAAGAATCCTCAGTTATTGATTCATTAGTTGAAAATACTTTGATGTTATATATTAAAGTCACTAATAAAGAAGAAGAAAGCAAACTGATTGCTAGAGCACAGAGTGCGCCCAAACCTTTATATTATCGTCCTGAATTTTTGCAGCAGCAACTGGCAGATTATTTAAAAGAAAATAACTTAGAGTACGCAGCTGAAATGGTGCCCGATGAATTTACTCGATGGGTTTTTCCGAGGCTGTTTCATGCCCGCATTCCTCGTTACGAGGAAATTGCTAAAAAAGGTTACACAGTGACTTCAGAAGAAGTTGCAAAAGTTAAAAACGAAAAAGACTTTTTAAAATTATTAGAAACGTCTATTTCAAGAGAAAACTAAAAAGCATTATGCCACTCGTATCACATAATAAACTGCCTTCATTTAATCGCTTACGAGATGAGGGGATTAAAGTATTAGAACCTGATGCCGCCAAACATCAGGATATACGTGAGTTGCATATTGGTTTATTAAATATGATGCCTGATGCGGCACTGGCTGCAACCGAAAGGCAGTTTTTCAGATTGATAGGCGAAAGTAATCCTATAGCACAGTTTTATGTGCACCCGTTTACCCTGCCTGAAATTCCTCGCAATGGAATAGCACAACAGCACATTGATCAATATTACGATACATTTGATAATGTAAAACAACAGGGGCTGGATGCCTTAATTATTACCGGTGCAAATGTGACAGGCGCAGACTTATCTAACCAGGAATTCTGGCAGCCGTTAATTGAAGTAGTGGACTGGGCGCAGGATAATGTAGCCTCAACTCTATGTTCATGCCTGGCAACTCATGCGGTGCTGGAATTTAGATATAATCAGAAGCGAATACCACAGGGCAAAAAAACATGGGGTGTATTACCTCATATCGTTGTCGATCATCTGCATCCATTAGTCAGTGATATTAATACCCGGTTTGACGTGCCTCATTCACGCTGGAATGCAGTAACCAGAGAACAGTTTGATGCAGCAGGTTTAAATGTTCTGGTTGAAAATACACATGGCTGTGTTCATCTGGCCACCAGTAAAGATGGTATTCGAACGGTGTTTTTTCAGGGGCATCCAGAATACGATACAATTTCATTGCTTAAAGAATATAAACGTGAAGTGAATTTATTTATTGCTGGTGAGCGTAAAGATTATCCACCATTTCCAGAAAATTATTTTGGCGTATTTGAAAAAGCTATTCTAAAAGAATATAAAACAAAAGTGCTTTCGGCTTTAGATGGATCAATAGAAATGCCAGAGTTTCCAGAGCAGATTATAATTTCAGGCCTGGATAATACCTGGCACGATACCGCAGGAGAAGTAGTGGGGAACTGGGTGGGTTTGATTTATCAGATTACCAACAGTGATCGACGCAAACAGTTTATGGAAGATGTTAACCCGGACAATCCACTGGGGTTATAAGCATTGAATTTTTTATAGGAGCGAGTCTTTAGCTACACCATATAGGCAAAGACTCGCTCCTACAGAGTGCTGTATCATTTCAATACATCTGGCACAACATGCACACTATTCTGTTCATCCCCAAACCACACTTCATGATCCTGAATGCTGCACTGTAAGCTCATTTTACGTTGCACTAACTGAGCAAGTGATGCTCCTGTTTCATCAGTTAAAGCAATAACGTGAAGATTATCAAAACGTTCAAGTTTATTATTTATCTGTTGCCACCAGATACCAGCGCTGCGTTGAGCATAAGTGTAAATATATACTTCACGGGAACGACCACATGCTTTACGAATTCGTTTCTCATCCGGCTGCCCCAGGTCAATCCAGCTTTCGATTTCACCGGAGGGGGTTTTTAACCAGATATCCGGTTCATCATCAGAGCTCAGGCCGCGAGTGAATTCTAAATCTTCATGGGCATGCAATGCGAACACCAACAGGCGTATCATCATGCGTTCAATGGTTTCAGAAGGATGTTGCGCCAGTGTCAACGGATGGTTTTGATAATAATGCCGATCCATATCTGATATTTGCAGGTCAGCTTTGTATACGGTTGCTTTTAATGCCATGAAGATTGACTACTTAAAGGCTTCTAATTACAGAGGCCGAAGAGGTGTGTGTTGTAGGAGCGAGTCTTTAGCTCGCGATGCTTACAGGTTGCTAAAATCGCGAGCTAAAGACTCGCTCCTACAAAGTATTGTTTTTCTCGCGAGCCATTTCTGTTCAAGCTTTTTCTTTTTTGATGTAATTATTTAATGCATAGGAACATTATCATTAGTCACACCATTTTTAATTTCATCTACCGTCGCATCACGAATAGATAAAACAGTGACAACAAATTTGGCTGTTTTTCCCGCTAATGGGTGATTGCCATCAATGGTCACTTTATCATTTTCGATTTTGGTAATCTCAAACTCTTTGGTTTCGCCAGCATCGTTTGCCATTTCCACTTTCATCCCCACCTTGCGGAACTGTGGAGGCACATTGTCTATGTCATCAACAAAAGACAGGCTGGGATCAATCTCACCAAAACCTTCAGCAGGAGGCACACGAGCTTCGACCTTATCGCCAACTCTGGCTCCATCCAGAGCGTGTTCAACGCGCTCAATCAGGCCCATATCGCCAGCACCGTGCACATATTGCACAGGCAAATCTACCTGTTCAACGATATTGCCGTCTTCATCGGCGATGCTATAGGTGAACTGAACTACTTTATTACGGCTTACTCGTTGATCTGTCATAGTCTGAATACTTGTATTTGTGTGTGAAAAAGTGAGGCATATTATAACTTAAGTGACGCTATAAAGCCCATTACCCTCTATATGGGGGGTTAATGACATTCTATTGATCCTGTATAATAGTCATTCTTATTAGTAGAGGTTTACCCTGATATGGAAGCGTCATCCTGTAGTAAAGCCGAACCCTTTGCCCTGCAAGTGCTGGGTGATGCCATGCAGCCAGAATTTATGGATGGTGTGGTGATTGTGGTGGATCCTGAGGGCGTGGTTCGTGATGGCTGCTATGTGGTCGCTCTGGACAGAAAGGAAGAATACACCTTTCGCCAATATCGATTTCATGATGAAAAGCATTTTCTGGTGCCGTTGAATGATCTGTATGAAACAGAGGAGTTTGCTGGTCATGCAAAGATTAAAGGGGTAGTGGTGCAACAGGCAGGTAAGCGGCGCAAGGATCGTAAGCTTTATTGACGTGGTTATTTGCGTTAAATTTTTTGATTTTGATCTTCTACTAAAAGATAAAATAAGCACTCAATTTTAAGTCGGTTCCATTTGATCAGCCCGAGGTCCGGTAGAAAAATACTCATCCGCTTCATCAATATCCACTTCATTCTCTTTAGCACCATAAAGCGGCAGTTCATAATCATTCCAGCCCTGCAGTCCAGTTTTTAGAGATGAAACATTTGTGAATCCCATAAGTTGCAGAGTAAAGGCGGCAAGAGCACTGCGGTTGCCCGAGCGACAGATAAGAATCACCTGTTGATCCCGTGACTTTGCCAGTTCAGGTAAAGTGTCTGTGTAATCCCAGTCGCAGGCAGCTTCCAGAATTCCTCGGGGTACATTGATTGAGTTTTTAATATGCTGCCGATTGAATTCGTCGGGTTCAGTAATATCAATTAACAAACAATCCTGTTTCTGTTCCAGTAATTCTTCCAGATCCCAGGGAAAAATTTCTTTTATATGTGGCAGGGTATCTTCTATTAATTTTCTAAAGCTTTTCATGTTTCTGGTTGCCGATATTAACTGTTACTTTTATTCTGACGTAAACCCTGTTCGACAGCAATTACTGCGGCCTCAACTCTTGAATGTACTTCCAGTTTTCTAAGAATGGCTTTTACATGAAGTTTAACTGTGCCATCAGAAATCCCTAGATTTCTGGCGATCACTTTATTGCTCTGACCATCTGCCAGTAAACAAAGTATTTCAAGCTCACGGGGAGTTAAAGAAGAAAAGGGGGTGTCTTTTTTATTTTCTTCAATGGGGTCGCCCTGAACCATGCGTGCCAGTACATCGGTTAGTTCCTGTGCGACTACATTTTTACCTTTTTCAATGTCACGCAATGCACTGACCAGTTCATCAGGTTCCATGTCTTTTAATAAATAACCCTGTGCTCCATTGCGTAGTGCTTCAACTAAATCCTGTTCTTCATTGCTGGTGGTTAACATAACAACCGGAATTTTTATTTCTTTTTCTTTTATTTTCTGTAGTACTTCAAGCCCGCTCATATCAGGCATACGCAGATCAAGTAAAATAATATCGGGCTGCATTTCTTCAGCCAGCTTAATGCCTTCGCTGCCTTCTGCTATTGCGGCAATGACTTCGATGCCCCGTTGTTCTAGCAGACCCTGTAAACCAACGCGGAAAAGAGCGTGATCATCGATCATTATTACGCGCATACTCATCTTGAAATTCCTGAAAGTCGTTGTAACGGATCATCATCTGATTCGTTGTTGTAGGTGAATTCGAGTTCAATTCGTGTGCCTTCGTCAGGCTCGCTTTCTATGCGTAACTCACCGCTGAGGTGTGCTGCACGTTCTCGCATAATAGTTAAACCAAGATGTTTACCCGGGTGATCACTTGATTTTGGTGTTTCAAAACCACGACCATCGTTTTCGATTAATATATGGTGATGGCCGTTTTCATCACAGCGCAGCATGATACGCACATTATTGGCTTCACTGTGTTTGCGGATATTATTAATGGCTTCCTGAATAATGCGAAATAAATGCATTTCTTTATTAGGCGGCAGGTCTGAATATTGCCATTCTTTCTGCAGCAATACGTGCATTCCCGATTCTTTGCGTAATCTTGAAACCAGTTTTTCTATGGCGGGAACTATGCCCTGTTTATTAATTGGAGTGCGACAATGAGCAATCAGTTCGCGCAGATCTGAGTAGGCTTCATCAAGGCTATTTTCAACCTGTTCAATTCCGCGAATAGACTGAAACTCGGACATGGGTTGCAGTGTTTCATCCAGTACGCGCACCTGAAAACGCAAACTGGCAAGGGTTTGTGCAAGCGAGTCATGTAATTCATTAGCGATCAGGCTACGTTCCTGCATAATTAGAAGTCGTCGAGAATCCTGGTCTGCACGAGATTTTTCAATGGCGATACTAAGATGCCTGCCCAGGGTAATCAGTAAATATTCAAAGTCTTTTGTATCATTAAATGGAATGTCCGAGATTTTTATTCTTATCAGCCCGACAGTATTTTTTCCGTGATGCAAAGGAATGTAATATGACTCGTTATCCTCTGATACATTGCATTGTAATACTTCAGCTAATTGAGTAACGTGCCGGTTACTGAGCAGTATTTTATTATTAGTCAGTGTTGTGCTTAAGTCATCATCAATTTTTATACGTTTTTGTTCAGTGACAACTTCTGGATTAATGCCTGTGCTGACAATATATTCCAGCCAGTTCTGTTCTGTAATCAGCCATACAGAAACGTTGTTAGCAGAGAGTGCATTATATATATCGTCACAGAAACGATTGAGTAATTCTTTTAAGTCACGACATGAATTAATGCTGACAACCATTGAGTAAAGAATGTTCTGGGCGTGGTCTTTTTGCTGTAACTGTTTATTTCTAAGTTTATGGTTTCTGGTTGCGATGAAGGTAACCAGTGCAAAGGTACAGAAAATAAGAAAAATATGTATGCTGACAGCCAGTGTTTTATATTCGCCTGCATGCAATATCCAGTAACTGCTAAAACCCAGAGCAGTTAAAGCTACGAACAGCGTGCTCACGCAGGTCATTATTTTTCTGTCAGATAAGAATATTTTATTTGTGTTCATGATGTGTTGAAAATTTTTCTGAGTTATTCAGCGGTCTCTGTGTAATTGGCATCATGTGGATTCATAAAAATAAACTGAGGTTTGCCTGCTTCAAGTTCAACAAAGTCGACTTTCATGCCGTCAACAATTTTATTGGTTTCAGCCGATACAATAATATCGATGCCATCTGATGAGTGAGTAATATCTGTTTCTTTGACATCATCAAAGCCCATGCCGTAATGAATGCTGCCATCATTCTGTTTGGTTGCTGCAATCCGCATAGGCAGACCTTCTAAATTACCCTGTTTGGCAGATAATTTTATTTGCTTTACCGCTGCTGCTGTTAGCGTGATCATACTTAAAACTCCAGTTATTCTATTAAATTAATTACTCAAAAATACCGTCATTCCAGTAAAATATTCGGAGATAACGAAATCATATATATCTATTTGCATTTTTTTACAAAATCTATAAAGCTCTGTGTCCAGTGGTTTGCTTGCGTGTCTCGCAAATGTGCATAACAGGCCAGAACATTTTTATATATTATACCATCGTGTTTACCATCAATGCCTGAGCCGCGTTTAACGCGATAGGCAAATTTCACCGATGAATCAATATTTTCAAGTGCAGAGTAGTGAAATTCGTGGCCGGCTATTTCATCTGTTTTGCCATTGTTCGAAAGATCCTGATTCCAGGGATGCTGCTCAGTTGTTTCAAGGCGAATATAGCCGCGACCCTGAGGCGTGTCGTGCATGACGGTATCAGCCGGGATAGCGCCCACCATTTTACATGTTTTACCTTTCCAGTTAAGACTTCGGCTCAGATACATCAGGCCACCACATTCGGCGTAGGTGGGCAGGCCATTATCAATGGCGGATTTTATTGCGGCACGTATTAGCTGATTATCTTCCAGCTCCTGCATACGGGTTTCAGGAAAACCGCCGCCAATAAACAGGCCATCTATATCGGCCAGCTGTTTGTCTTTTAGTGTGTCGATGGTGATCAGTTCTGCGCCTGTATTTTTCAGGGCGATTAAGTCATCGGGGTAATAAAATCCAAAGGCTTCATTTTTTACTATACCAATGCGTATTTTCTTTTCGATATTTGCAGCTGTTTCAGGCTGTTTAAAAGAGGGGAGAGGATTAGCCTGCTGTGCTATCGCCTGAACTTTATCTAAATCTATCTGATCTTTAATCAGGTCACGAATCTGAATAATTTTATTATCCGCGGCATGATCTTCATTACTGGGTAATAAACCAAGATGGCGTTCTTCTATAGAGAGATCTTTATTGCGATACACCGCACCCACAACAGATACATCTGTGTAATGTTCAATTACCGAGCGTAATTTGGTTTCATGGCGACTGCCGCCCAGTTGATTGAGTATGACTCCGGCAATATTTATATTGTCATCAAAGGATTGATAACCAAGAATTAAAGGTGCGATGCCTCGGGTCATGCCGCGGGCATCCAGCACCAGTATCACCGGTGCTTTTACTAGTTCGGCCAGGGCTGCATTGGAATTACTGCCATCCAGGTCAAGACCATCGTAGAGACCTTTATTGCCTTCAATAATACTGATATCAGAATGCTGTGAATAGCGGCTAACTGTTGCGGTGATTTCATTCTGTTGCATGGTGTAGAAATCAAGATTATAGCAGGGGCGTCTCGCAGCTCTGCCTAGCCACATGGGGTCAATATAATCCGGGCCTTTTTTAAATGGTTGAACGGCCAAACCTGTTTCAGCTAAAGCCGCGCACAGGCCAATGGTCATGGTGGTTTTACCTGACGATTTGTGCGCTGCTGAGATGAGTAGGTGAGGCATGTTAAAAAGCTATTTTCCGCAAATGAACGCAAATGAGCGCAAATGTTTTTAGCTTAACTTATTTAAAAGTTAAGCTATATTCAGGATTTTTGATTAAGCTGTGCAGCTATGAAATAACAGGCAAATGTTTTATTTGCGTATTTTCGCGTTCATTTGCGGTAAACAGCTTTTAACTTAAAAACAAAACGGCCCGAAGTAATCTCCGAGCCGTCGGCTTAAAGCTTAAAATTCAAGTAAAACTTATTCAGCTTTATAGTGTGGGTCTGCTACTGAATCAGCCAGTGACTCAGGCAGGAAGCCTAAAACTTTTACGCCCAGTGCAATCACAATCAGTGACATGGCAAAGCCGCCCAGACCTAATAGAATTTCAGGCAGGCTGGCTGTGTATTGCGTCACCTGACCATCTGCAAAAGTAGATTCTAATACTTCCATGCCCGGGAATATTTCCATTGGGTAAGCCTGGCCACCAATGATGATGGTGTACATTTGAGCAAGGCCGCCAATAATAACTAATACACAGGCTGCGGATAATGTCTTACGACAATTAATAACACCCGGTGCATAGATCATAGCCAGTGGCAGCAGGCTACCAATTAAAATTTGTACAATCCAGAAAATATTTGAATAGGTCGTGCCACCATTTTCACCTAACAGCATAAAGGCTTCATAACCGTGATGCTCAGTCGCATACAAATTAGTTAGATGATAAACAATCACAAAGTAAAGAACGGATGCTACAAAAATGCCTAACAGTTTGCGTAGGCGAAGCACTATGGCGTCACCCAGTTCACGACCAGTCCAGCTGTATGATGCCATTAATACCAGCAGGTAAATTGCCAGCCCAAATGAGAATGACATAATGATGAACATGGGCGCCATCATTGCCATATCGTAACCAGAGCGAGCTACCAGAAATCCAAAGATAGAACCGGTACCAGTGGTTAATGCAATACGCCAGATAAAAGCAGAGAAGCCAGCGAAACGGCTATATTTTTTCATCGTGCGGTCAAGGCTAGTCCAGGCGTAAATGCCTACAATAACGAAGAAGCCGTTATATAAAATCATGTTCCATGCAAAGATGGATTTAAAATTGTATTTGGTCATGGCAACGACCAGGCGATCAGGGCGGCCCAAGTCAAGTACCAGAATCATCAAACCGCCGGTTAGCAAAGCCAGTGCGACTAAAGTCGACAGTGGTGCCAGAGGTTTATAGGCTTTCTTATTAAACACAGAAGCAATGGATGCAATATTGAGTGCGCCGGATGCAGCAACAATTAAAAACACAGCAAATACGTGAGGCATGCCCCAGACGATTTGATTGTTCATCCCGGTTACCCAGTGGCCATTGTGTTCCATGTAGTAGGTGGATGCCAGTGCCGCTAATACGAAGGCACCCAGAAAACCTAACAGGCCGAGGTAGCCCATGCTATTGCCATCAATTTCTTGTAAATGTATTTTTTTCATAGTGGTTTCAATTAAGCTCTGATGCGTGTCAGTATTTTAAATGCCCTGGTAACGAATACCGGTGTTTAGCTGCAGGTCTGCACGGATCTGTTTGCCACCGTGTTTAACCAGCGCTTTGGAAATATTGCTTTCAGGGTCTTTCAGGTCACCAAAAATAAAGGCTCCGTGTTCTGCTGCATTACAGGCTTCAGCACAGGCCGGCATGGCATCTTTGCCATCTTTATCAATGCGGTGTACACATAAAGTGCAGGACTCAACTGTGCCTTTACCGCGAGGTGCCCATTCTTTCTGATTTTCTACTTCTTCATGGATGAATGAACGTGCCTTATAGGGGCAGGCCATCATGCAATAACGACAGCCGATACAGGTGTGTTTGTCGACTAGAACAATGCCGTCTTCACGTTTCATTGAAGCGCCTGTAGGGCATACATCAACGCAGGGAGGGTGTTCACAGTGCTGACACATCATCGGTAAAGACACAACGTGTTTGGTGTTGATGTCGCGAAGTTTAACTTTACGAATCCATTGTGCGTCTGTTGCAGGGCGATCATTTGAATAGATGCCGTTCTCTTCATTGCAGGCACTAACGCAGTCGTTGCATCCACTGGCGCATTTATTGGTATCAATTAACATGCCCCAACGATTTTTAGAACTGGCGGGGCCAGTGACTTCAGCCTGAGCAACCTGGTTTAAAAGGATGCCCGGTGCAATGCTGATGCCTGCAATAGTGGTCGCTGTTTTCTGTACGAAACTACGGCGTGGAATATTCACCTGCTGTTCATTTTGTTTGGCTTCACTCATTTGGATGCCCCCTGTTCTGACTCAGAGTTATCAACATAATGAGGGTTTTCTGAATTATTTATAGATGCTTTATAACCGGTTTTACTTTCTTTAGTAGGTCGATCTGTATGGCACTGGAAGCAGTCAATAGTCACTGCTGCATAGTTATGGCAACTGCTACAGAAATGATTGTCATCACCATAACGAGCATCTGTGTTCTCGGGGATATGACAGCTTATGCATTCTTTTAGACTAAACGCTTCGCCGCGAATGCCTTCACGTAAAGTGTCATCACGTTGGTGAAGAATTTTCTCCATGTGATTACTACGCATAAAAGCAGTGTCATCAACACACTTCTCACTTTTTGCTTTTGCTGTTTTAAGTAAATCATCATGAGCTTTCTTATCATGAGTTTCACCAGCAAAAGTTAGAGTGGAGCATGCCAGTACAGCAAATCCAGCCAGAGTTATTATTGTATTATGCATGAGTTTTCTCAACTGCAGCATCATAATCTCCAATAGTTAAAACGATTAATAACTCATCAGTTTACTTCTGTCAGACCTGCAGCCTGACAGAAGTGAAATGACTTGTTACTCGCCCATGCCCATATCGATGTAACCCGTTGGGCAAACATCAGCACAGATATGGCAACCAATACATTTAGTGTAATCAGTGTCTACGTAACGACCTGTTGTACTCTGATCTTTCTTGACGCGGAATACAGCGTCCTGAGGACAGTAGATAACACAGTTATCACACTCAAAGCACATACCACAGCTCATGCAACGACCCGCTTCTGCAACCGCGCCTTCTTCAGCCAGACCATTCATGCGTTCTGCAAAATGACCCAGTACTTCGTCAGATGAGGGAACATCTTCAGTACGCTGTTGACGTGCTTCAGCATCAAAGTGACCCAGGAACATTTTTTCAGTTGAAATGATTTCTTTTGATGCGCGGTCTTCAAAGTTATGTATAGCGAAATCTTTACTATCTGTTCCACGTTGTTCATCTGCACCAAAATTTTTGTCTGCAAATGAAGTTGGTGTCATACCTGACTCATCCAGTTTATTCATCAGGTTGAAGTGATGAACGTCAACTTTAGGACGCTTTTTCATTTCTGTCTGTGCCAGGAATTGCTTAATGGTTTCAGCAACAACTGAACCCTGACCAATCGCAGTGGTTAACAGGTGAGGACGAACAATGTCACCAGCAACGAAATGACCGGGCTTACCAGGTACCTGGTAGAACTTGTCAGCGTCGATTAATGAACGGCCGTTGTCCATATCTTCAACACCTTCAAGGTCACCGAACTGACCAATTGCAGAAACGATCAGATCACATTCAACGATGTATTCTTTGCCACCTTCAACTGCAACAGGTGCGTTGTTTTCAAATTTAGAATCAACCAGTTTCAGAGCAGTCGCACGACCGTCTGCATCCTTAATGATTTCAACAGGCATCACTTCGTTCATGATCGTTACGCCTTCAACCAGCGCATCATTAACTTCGTGTTCTGCTGCTGTCATTTCTTCCTGTTTGAAAAGCGCTGTTAAAGTTACATTGGTGCAGGGCTCTTTATCCGCATCTGCAATATCACCATGCTTAACACGGCCTTCAGCAGAATCTTCAGGTTTTTCATCGCCCATCGCTTTAAGTGTGCCGATACGACGAGAAACAGAGACAACATCGATAGAGGTATCACCACCACCTACACATACAATCTTTTTGCCGGTGTATTTCATTTCGCCTTTATTGAACTGCTCAAGGAAATCTACAGCAGTCACAGCGTTGGGTACGTCTTTCCAGTCTTCAATGAATAAGCCACGACCATTCTTGCAACCTAATGCCCAAAGAACGGAGTCGTATTCTTTTTCAAGATCTGCAACAGGCACGTCTTTACCAACACGTGTATTTAATTTTGTTTCGATGCCACCCATATCCAGAATACGCATGCATTCGTGATTCATTACATCACGAGGTGTACGATAGCCAGGGATACCGTAACGCATCATGCCACCTAATTCAGAGTGGTCATCAAAGATAGTGCTACCGATGCCGAACTTACGCAGATGGTAAGCTGCAGACATGCCTGCAACACCACCACCGATGATGGCTACTTTTTTATCACCCAGTGCAGGCAGATCAGTAAATTTGTATTTACCGGTATATGCGCTGTCACCAATGTATTGCTCAACAGAGTTGATGCCAACAAAGTCATCAAGGTCATTACGGTTACAACCATCCTGACAAGGGGCAGGGCATACACGCCCCATCATAGATGGGAAAGGATTAGCAGCAGTAGAACGCTGGAAAGCATACTCTTCTTTTGTCATGCCTTCTGGCGGCGTTTCGATGCCACGAATAACATCTAACCAGCCACGAATATCCTCACCTGAAGGACAGCTGCCCTGGCAAGGTGGTGTGCGATGCACATAGGTAGGGCACTTGTGTGAAGTGTCCTCGTTAAAGATTAAGTCATTCATGCTTGACCATTCTGTATCGCCTTCTTTGTAGCGACGAGTGGTCAATTTGTTTGTCTGCATGTCTTCTTTTGAAGTGGCCATGCTGTTCTCCTATATGCTAAACCGTATAGTTAAAATTTTGTGACTGTTCATTTCGCCCTGTCGGGGAAGTGGACAGTTACTAAATCATTTAAAATTTGTAAACTGTTTGTCTGTATTCAATATTTAGTCTTCTGGATCGACCTGGCCTTCCAGGACAATCGCTTCACTTACTAACTGATGAACACTGACAATTTGGTCCATGGTAAATCCGTAATAAGGAAGTACCTTGGTAAACTGGCTTTTGCAGATCGCGCAGATCGCAGCCATATGGGTTACCCCATTTTCTTCTACTGCATTTTTCAATGCGGTTGCGCGAGGCACAATGCCCTTAACGCGAACCTCCATTAAGTCGTCGGTTAAAAGACCACCGCCACCACCACAACAGAAGGTTGCATCGTGAATAGTGTCTTTTTCCATATCAACATAGTTATTACAAACTGCTTTGATAACCGCACGTGGAATTCTAAATTGACCACCAGGCTCCGGACCCATACCCGATCCACGAGCCACATTACATGAGTCATGGAATGTAAGAGTTTTGTCATCGTTGCGAGACTTGTCTATATTCAATTCGCCTTTCTCAAGTTTATCCAGAGTGAATTCACAGATATGCTGTGGGATTGGATAGTTTTGATCAAGGAAATCAAATGGGCCGGCTAGTGTATTTAAGAAACTGTAACCCACGCGCCATGCATGACCACACTCGCCGTAAATAATTCTATTAACGCCCAGTTCTAAAGCGGCTTCACGAATACGCATGGAAATACGCTGCATGTTTTCGTAAGAGCCAATAAATAAACCAAAGTTACCGGCTTCTGATGCTTTGGTGCTTAAAGTCCAGTCTGTTTTAGTGTGATGGAAAACTTTTGCATAACCGATTAAACCATCAATATGAGGTTCAGCGAAAAAGTCAGCTGAAGGGGTAACTAAAAGAACATCCGAACCTTTTTTATCTAAAGGTAATTTAACCGCTACACCAAAATCGTCTTCGATGTCTTCTTCCAGACCTTCTAATACATTAGCCAGTGCTTTTTCTGGCAGGCCAAGGTTATTACCAATAGTAAATACCTTGCCAATAATTTCATTCGCATATTTCTGACCGCGACCAATATGCGCCATAATTTCGCGGGCAGCCATGGTGACTTCTGCGGTGTCAATACCGTAAGGGCAGAATACAGCGCAACGACGACATTCTGAACACTGGTGGAAATAGCTGTACCAGTCAGCAACGACTTCTTCAGTTAAATCTTTTGCACCCACTAACTTAGGGAAGTATTTGCCTGCAAAAGTGAAATAGCGGCGATAGACGTCACGTAATAAATCCTGACGAGCAACCGGCATGTTTTTCGCATCGCCAGTACCCAGAAAGTAATGGCACTTATCCGTACATGCACCACACTTAACACATGAATCCATAAATACACGTAAGCTGCGGTAACGACCTAACAGGTCACCCATTTTATCAAGCGCTTTATCTTTCCAGCCATCAACCAGAACGTATTCAGGTAATTCACCTTCGTGATCAATTTTTTTACCTACATACCCCATTGCTTCCTGGAATTCAGGTTTGGCAACGAACGGTTTCAGGTGGCTCATTACGCCATCTTTAGGCAATGGAACCACTGCGTATTCTTTTAGTTCTGGAACCTCGTAATCAGCCACTTATGACTCCTCGACGTACTGTGTATTTATTAATACTAAAATATTCATTGCTTATTACCTGGCGATTATTCGGCTTTGTCCTGAAATTCAGGATAGTCTGCGCGAGTTGCATCCAGCTTTTTAGCCCATTCAGAGATGTGACGTTTTTCTCGTGGGTTATCAACCTGGTTACGGGTTGGTGCATAAAATACACCAGGAATATGTAACAGTTTACTAATAGGCAATACAAAGCCTAAAAGGGCCGCCAGTCCAAGATGAATCATTAGTACAATACTGTCAGGCATTTCTTTACTGAAATCTAAAACCAGTGATCCCAGTGCAAATGATTTCAGCTGAACGATGTCGATGTAGTAAAACGGAATAAAGCTCATCAGCAAACCACTTGTCGCAATAAACATAATAAGTAGCAGCATTAGATAATCTGAAGGTGCAGAAATGTAACGTACGCGAGCAACAAAAATACGTCGTGCAAATAAACCTGTAAGACCGGCCAGCATAATAAGGCCTGCGTACTTACCAAAACTTTGAACAATTTCCAGGCTGATTAAAGGCCAGATAAAACCAAACATGCCATCGGGGTCAATAACGTAACGCAGGTGGCGAATAAAAGCCAAAGCTAAACCGGCATGAAACATATATCCAAATGCCCAGGTCCATTTATTTGAACGGAAGAGAGAAGCAAAAAGAATGACTTCTTTTGCCATGCGTACTATAACGCCACCCGTTGTTTTAGGTGCAGGTGTAACAGGAATTTTTAATGGAGCAGGGGTTGCTTGATACTGAAGAACTTTACGGATTACACCGCCTATCATGAATGCCGTGGCTACTAATAACAGTAGTGCATAAAAAGTGGACATTAAGTTTTACTCCGCTCTTTCAGTATATTTGGTTTTGTTGCTACGTCTAATCGCGAGCTAAAGACTCGCTCCTACAAAAAGCGGCTTGTGTAGGAGCGAGTCTTTAGCTCGCGATTAGCATTTAAGTTTTACTTATTAAATACATCTCAGTAAGAAAAATATTTAATAAACAAAAACAGTTTAATAAAACTAAGGGGAGACGAATCTCCCCTCAATTTATCCAGTTTCGTTTAAAACTAAACGCAACCAGTAGGTTTAGGTAAGCCTGCATATTTACAAGCTTGCTTACCAGGACCGTATGGGAACAATTCGTACAGGTACTTGCTGTTGCCTTTGTCTTTACCCAGTTTTTTACCAATTGCTTTAGTCAGTACACGTACTGCTGGTGCGATCTGGTATTCTTCATAGTATTCACGCAGAAAGTTAATTACTTCCCAATGGCTTTCAGTTAATGGCTGGTCTTCAAGGCCGGCCATTACAGTTGCACAATCAGGTTCCCATGAACCTAAGTCAACCATATAACCTTCTTCGTCTGTTTCGAATGTCTTACCGTTTGCTTCAAATGGCATTTCTATACTCCTACGTATAATATTAAATAGTTTATAACCAGGACTGAACGTTTTCACATTCAGCGGTTAGGTCTACAAAACCTTCATAATCAACAACCTTAATACCATCGATTACCTGGTCGTCCGTCATGCCACGTGCATTTAGGTCAGGGCCTAATACGTAGAATGAAATACCGTCCATAGCGCCTGCAACTTTATCTGATACAGATGTACCTTTAAGAGCAGCGAACACGCCATCTTCGATTAATAAAACTGAGCTACCACTTTTAGCCATGCTGATGCATGAGTTAAAAGTATTACGCTCAAATGGTGATTTGTTTACTGTGTGTAACATTGCCATGATTAATCTCCTAGAAACTCAGAACGACGTCTTGTTCGTCCATAAGATCAGCCAGTTGTGCACGGCTAACGACCTCAACATCAACTAACAAATCATCTTCAGTTAAACCACGTTCGTCTAAAGATTCTTTGTCAACGTATAGTTTCTCAACATCGTAGCCTTCAAGCGCACGATAGGTTGGAGAAAAGTTTTTCATGCCAATGGCGTCTGTGCTCTGACCTTTTTTGATCTGATAAACACCGTCGTCACTGAAAACCAGGCTTACGTCCTGATCAAATGCGGCTGTAATTAATACAACTTCAAGTGACTCAAGAGCATAAACAGTGCCATAAGGAGCTTTGCGGTTAACGAACATAAATTTCTTAACCGTTCCTACTTCATCTTCTTCCCAAGGTTCCATAATAATTACCCTTTAAATTCTAGTCACCGAAAGTCAATAGACGATCAGCATCGATACCGGCTTCAACTAACTGGCCTAAACCAGAAATACGGAAACCAGGTGCTATGTTATCGCCACGTTTACCCTGGCGTTCAGCTTCGTTGGCGTCGAGCAGACCACGGCGTTGAGCCGCGGCGATGCAAACCACCATATCGATATTGTTTTCTTCAGCAAGCTTCATCCAGTTCTCAGTGACATTGCGGTCATCCTGAGGTGGAATAGCATAGTCAGTCGCGTTATTAACACCGTCGTGGTAGAGAAATACGCGAAAGATTTCATGGCCCTTGCCAATCGCCGCTTTCGCGAACTGATAAGCGGAGTCAACAGCCTGATGCTGATAAGGACCTTCGTTGATTAATAAACTGTATTTCATCTCTTATATCTCTCTCTTAGAAACGGATATGAGTAGATGCGTTCAAGCTTGCACGAGCACCACGCCAGTTATCGATGTGGTACTTAGTGAAAGGCAGACCGGTCAGTTCGAAGAAACGAGGCCAGCCGATACGCTCAACCCATTCACCAACACGTTCCCAGTCACGAGCATCTTCTTTGTAGCATTTCAGAATCATTTTCACGATTGCTGCAGCTTCAGGCCAGCGAGGTGGGTTGTTAGGAATTGCCGATGCAACCAGTTTCTGGAAGGTAGGTTTGCCACGTGCATTTGAGTGGTTACCACCAATCCATACGGCTAATTTAGAATGTTCCGCATCGTTGATTGCCATTGGAGGACAAGGAGGGAAACATGCACCACAGCAGATGCATTTCTTCTCATCAACTTCTAATGATGGTTTGCCATCAACCATAGCTGGACGAATCGCAGCAACCGGGCAACGAGCTACAACCGATGGACGCTCACAAACGTTGGAAACCTGTGCGTGGTCTATCTTAGGTGGCTTGGTGTGCTGAACGTTAATCGCGATGTCGCCCTGACCACCACAGTTAATCTGACAGCAAGATGTAGTCATGTGTACACGGTTAGGCATATTCCATGCCTTAAATTCACCGATCAGCTCATCCATCATTGACTTAACAACGCCAGATGCATCAGTGCCAGGAATATCGCAGTGTAACCAGCCTTGTGTATGAGACAGTGCAGCAACTGAGTTCTTGGTGCCGCCAACTACGTAGCCTTTTGCTTCTAAAGCTGCGATCAAAGGATCTACTTTAGATTCGTCAGTTACATAGTATTCAATGTTAGAGCGAATAGTGAAACGAACGAAGCCGTCTGCAAACTCATCACCAATAGATGTCAGTTCACGCAGGCTGAATACATCAAGAATACGCTGAGTACCGCATTTAACAGTAAATAATTCTTCACCGCTTTCCGCAACGTGGCGTAAAACACCAGGCTTAGGGTCAGTGTGATATTTCCATAGTCCAAAGTTACGACGCATTGTTGGATGCATGTACTGGAAACCGTCTGGACATCCAGACTCGATGGGTGGACGCATATCTGCCATTGCCATGATTATTTCCTCAAAAAATTAAAATTTTAAATTTAAAAATAGCCGTGGAATAAACCACGGCCATCTGATTTTTAATGACTGCTTATGCTTCAGCTTTACGCTCAAACCATTTAACTGCTTCGTCATCCCATCCGTCCATACGAACGTAAGAACTTTGGCGAGTAGAGCTAACCATGTTTGGATCAACTTCAACGTCGATACCTTCCAGGAAGTTAACCAGACCGATACGCTCGATCATCTCACCACAACGCTCATGTTCCAGACCGTTTTCTGCCCAGAAATCAATGATTTCTTCAGCCAGTTCAACCAGCTCTTCGTAATCGTCACGAGTATCCAGCTTCTTGAATGGAACAACTACTGTGCCCATCAGGTCACCGATTTTCAGTGTGCGCTTACCACCGATAAGAACGGTTACGCCTTTATCTGTGCCCGGGCGTAATGCTTTAGGCATAACGTTGATGCAGTGCATGCAACGAACACAGTTACGGTTATCAATAGCGATAGTGTCGTCATCGTTCAGACCTAATGCCTGAGTTGGGCAACGAGTGATAACGTTATCAATGATGTATTGGCGGCCTTTAGCTTCAACGTAGTTTTTGATTTCAGCTGCGTCAACGCGGATATCATCGCGCCATGTACCGATAACAGCGAAGTCAGCACGTTCGATTGAGTTTTGGCAATCGTTAGGGCAACCAGAGATTTTAAATTTGAATTTGTAAGGCAGAGCAGGACGATGAACGTCATCAGTGAAGTTGTTAACCAACCAGCGCTGTGCCGCATGCTCATTACAGTTAGACATTTCACAACGAGCTGCACCCACACATGACATAGCAGTACGTACACAAGGACCCGCACCACCCATATCCCAACCGTAGTCGTTGATATCGTCGAAGAATTTCTGTGTGCCGTCTGTAGTCGTACCGATAAACATGATGTTACCAGTCTGGCCGTGGAAAGTTTGCAGGCCTGAACCGTATTTTTCCCAGCTATTGCCAAGCTGGTTCAGCATGTCAGTTGTGTAGTAGTTGCCTGGAGTAGGCTGTATACGCATTGTGTGGAATTCTTTAGACTCTGGAAATGCGTCTGCAACTTCAGAGAAACGAGGAATAACACCACCGCCGTAACCGAATACAGATACCGTGCCGCCTTTCCAGTAACCCTTACGAGTTTCATAAGAATGCTCAAGCTGACCTAACAGTGAACTAGTGACATCAGCGATAAACTGGTTTTCGTGGTTATCACGTAGGTTTTTGATACCAGTAATGAATGAGGGCCAGGGACCTTCCTCAAGTACATCAAGCATGGGTGTTTCATAAATTTTCTTTGCTGCCATGGCGATCTCCGTAGTAGGGACGACAGGTTATTATCCAGGGGGGGCGGTAAGCCTTGTCCCATGTCTATTTAATATATGACCCGAATCAATGATCTGGGGCATACGGTTAAAATCTTGTTGAAATAAAGCTCAGGTTCAAGCCTGAATTTTACCCAATATTTAGTGCGGTGTAGTCTAGGGGCACTCATCCAGCTAGAACATCCTACCCATGGGGGGGGCGAGAGATATTCCACTATCCCATTTGGGATATATGGTTGCAGCCGGTCAAATCTGACCGAAGCTCAAAACTTCACCTTACAAATTTTAGGGAACAGTAATATAGCATAAATCATAGAAAACGTAGCCTATATATCAATAAATTCGAGCAGTGGCGTCTATATCCCATGGCATAGTGTGGTGACAGGTATTCAGGGTTAAGATGGTTTTTTAGGTATTAATATGTATCTGTATTTTGGAGTGAGTATTGTCAGCTAATCCATTTTTATTGTCTTCTGGCGAACATCGGTATCAACGCTGGCGTGAGAGTAAGCTTGATTTATATCCTGAAACTGCAGATAAGCTGTTAGTAGGAATAAAAGGCCGCAATCTGAGTGCTGATGAATATCAGGCTATTACCGGTCAATGTGCCAAATCGAATTTAGCTATTTACCAACTGGCTGATCCAGGTCAGGGGGATAAAGCATTTGTGCGAAATTTAGGCCAGAAGCTGGGCTTAAGTCACCTGGATAGTAATTTGTGTGCAGATCATGACAGCATTACTTCATTGCAGGTAATGGATGCCGGGCGTCATGCCGGTTATATCCCCTACACAAACCGGCGTCTTAGCTGGCATACCGATGGCTATTACAACAAACCCGGTGAGCAAATTCGTGGTTTTCTGATGCATTGCGTCCAGCCTGCAGCAGCGGGCGGAGAAAGTCTGGTGCTGGATCATGAAATAGCCTATCTGCAAATGCGCGATGAAAATCCGAATTACATAAAAGCCTTTATGCGGGAGTCGGCTATGACCATTCCACCTAATATAGAGAATGGCGTGGAAATTAGAGCAGAGCAAACAGGCCCGGTATTTTCAGTGGATGCAGCAGACCACCTGCATATGCGCTATTCAGCCCGTACTCATAATATAGAATGGTATGACGATGACCTGACCCGAGAGGCAGTGAGTTATCTAAATAGTTTGCTTAACATCAATAACCCTTATGTTTTTAGTTATAGGCTGGGAGCGGGTGAAGGTATAATTTGTAATAACATATTGCACTGTCGAACGAGTTTTGAGGACGATGAGCAAAACAGGCGTTTACTGTATCGGGCGCGTTATTTTGACCGAGTCAATAACACGCTAATCGCGACCTGAAGGTCGCGATTAGCCGTTGAGATGACAATACCCAAACAGACTAATTTATTTAAAGAGTATTTAATGTTTCATTTAAGTGACATATTGCAACAGGAACACGAAATGGCCAGCTTTGAGGATTTACTGGAAATCCTCAGAAACAAAGCACGCACTGGTGAAGTGCATATGAATATTGATGTCAGACCGCCATTTCAGGACACCCCAAAAGACTGGGAAAACCGCTGCGAAGTGGCGTTTACCTTTCCTGATCGTTCAAGCTCCATCTGGAAAGACAACTAACCAATGACTGAGACTAGCTGATGCTCTGGGAAGAAGACAAAAAGAACCAGCCCTACGTAGTGCCAGATAGCATTGCGGATCTGGTATTCAAAATTGACTGTAAGCAGATTGCTCTGGATCACGCCCATGACTTATCACAGGCACTGATGGAGGCTCTGCCCTGGCTGGCCGAAGAAGAAAAAGCCGGTGTGCATATGATTCATGGTGCCTCAACAGGTAATGGCTGGCAGCGACCCGAGGCGGGAGACAGTGGCGGCTTTATTCATCTGTCGAAACGCTCAAAAATGCACATACGTCTACCAAAAGAACGCTATGAAGATGTTAACTCATTGATCGGAAAAACAATTAAAGTCGGCGACAGTGAAATAACTTTTGGCGATTACCAGATAAAACCTTTCACACCGCTGGGCACATTATTTAGCCGCTACATTCTATTGCTGGAAAAAGAAACGGAAGACCAGTTTGTGCAACGGGTGGCTGAAGAAATGAAATCCATGGGAATAAATTTAAAGAAAGCATTGTGTGGCACCGGGGATGAATTTATTTTACCCGAAGGCAAAGTACGCACCGCCAGCATTATGGTGGCAGATTTAGACCCCCATGAAGCGGTTTTTTTACAGCAACAGGGCATAGGTGAGGGGCGTAAAATGGGATTTGGCCTGTTTATTCCCCATAAAGGCATTAACCCCGTGGGCGATATGTCTGAGCAGTCTCATTTCAGTGGTACTGAGTAACCCGTATATATAGCTAATGGGATAAGTGACTTTCAACTGCATTTGTGTAAAATATGCGCCCTGAATTTATAAAATTTTTTAGTTTAACGAGATTGAGGCAGAATCATGGGACTTGAGTCAGTTGAAAGAACAGAAAAAGGTTATCTGGTAGACGCAAATGACTGGAATGAAGAAATAGCAACCGCGTTATTTGCAGAAGAAAAAATTGAGCCAACCCAGGAACACTGGGATGTTGTTAAGTACGTTCGTGAAGAAACTATAAATGGTGATGAGCCTAATGAACGTAGCATTATGAAAGCCATGGGTAAGATCTGGGGTCGCAAAGTGAGCTCTAAGGAAATGTATGAAATGTTTCCTGGTATGCCATCCAAGCAGGGTCTGAAAATTGGTGGTTGCCCAATGAGTACACGCAAAGGCGGCTATTAAGCCTCATTTGCAAATATATTGCCCTCTATTCCTATTGGGGTAGAGGCAAGCAACCCGTTTAGGGTCTATAATCCTGCGACTTGTAGATTTATAGACAGAACAAATACGATTCGAGGTGAGTCATGAGCGATAGAGCAACATTAATTAAAGAAATTCTGGATATGCAGAAAAAATTCATCGAAGATGAACATAAAAATGGCTTCAACGCTAAAAACTACTTCACACCAGAAGCAGGTTCTGTATTAGACGGTTACCGTGAAACTTTTATGGATAAAGCAATGGAGCTGGTTGATGCGGCTCATGCTGATAAGGGTTCACACCGTTAAGATTTAGTTTTTACTAAAGCTTACTCAAAAGGCCGCTATTTATAGCGGCCTTTTTATTGTGTTTGTAGGAGCGAGTCTTTAGCTCGCGATGCCTGCAGACTGAGACTGTTCAAAATTCTGTGTCAGCATAACCGGCTAAATATCCAGAACGTTATCTAACCGACCTTCAAAATATACCGCCAGTTGAGACAAAGTCAAATTCCAGTTATGGATTGGCATTGTCCATTTCTTTGATGCATTCTGAGTGCCCATATAAAGCAGCTTAAGCAAACTATTTTCATTTGGAAAAG